>Ga0180009_10000194_pt1 | contig 95384 bp, 77 predicted proteins | sample OS_PC_MetaG_FD_123537 | JGI IMG/M metagenome (GOLD analysis project Ga0180009, IMG submission 123537) | Groundwater microbial communities from the Aspo Hard Rock Laboratory (HRL) deep subsurface site, Sweden - OS_PC_MetaG | ecosystem: Environmental > Aquatic > Deep subsurface > Groundwater... | reverse complement strand
TGCGTACCGCGACAGCTACTATCCCGACGGTAGCTACTTCCGCCTTGGCTTCCGCCTCGTTCTCCCCCAATAAACAGTGGTTAATTCTGTCCTTCCTTGCTCCCCCCGGCTGGTGCGGATTTAGAATCCGTATCCGGAAAAACAAAAACCAACGACATAAGCTGGTTTTCTTCGTCCTTTGACTGGGCAAAGGACCAAGCCCTCGCTTATATCGATGAAGCAGGGATTTTTGTATAAAACAACAAAACTACAGTAACCGGATTTTTTTTACCGGAACTAAAAACATTTTTTCTACTTTTATGCCTTATTAACCAAACCATTGGGCTTATGCAGCAATTGGCAAACTCAAAAGCTGAACATATCCAACAGATATTGTCGGATAAGATTCAAAAAACATGGATATATAGGAAGTTAGCGGTCAGGCTATGACGACAGTGCCAACATGAAACTGACTGCAATAAACGAACAGAAAACAACGACACGAAATGAATAGATTTATTGCATATTTTGATTACTTAGGATTTAAAGAGTTCATTGAGAATAACGACTTGGAATACCAAAACCGAATTGTTGGTAACAATTTTCGGGATATGGAAAGTGCACTTGGACAAGGTAAGTTTAACGATGCACCACACGGAGTAATTGCAGATATCTCAAAATCTCAAATCAACTGCATCAACTTTTCTGACACAGTTGTTTTCTTTACAAACGACACCAGCGAAACTTCACTTATAGAAATTCTTGAAGTCGCTTACAAATTCAATTGGCAAGCAATAGACTTTTGTTTTCCAGTAAGAGGTGCTTTGGTTTATGGTGAGATGGTTTACGTTGACTTTAAACAAAATAATGGTGGTGGCGGTATTTACAATATAAATTCTGTTTACGGAAAGGGACTTGTAAAAGCCCATTTAAGAGCGGAAGAACAACATTGGGCAGGGACAGTTCTTGACGAAAGTTTTACAACTGAAATTGCAAACAAAGGATTCAATCTTGACGACTTTCTTTTACCCTATGCCAAAAAGTATAAAGTGCCATACAAGACTGGAGGCGATAGGACTGAAGAATATGTTTTGAATATTGTCAAAGGAACGGTCAATGATGAGGCACTCAAAAATATGAGCAAGAACATTCGGGATAATTTTGCTCAATACAACAAATCAGTTGATGACGATAGAGTGCAACAAAAAATATTGAACACAATTCGGTTTTTAGAAAGCTTTTATGTAAAAGAAGAATAGACCGCATGACCACAAACTTAAATGAAAACAATAGCGAAATTCTAATGACAAAAAATAGAATTACAGACGTAACAAGACGACACATTGCAGACGAGATGACAATCGGAAAGATTTGGTATCATGGAAACCAAACAGAACCTGACTTTTTGGCAAGATTGTTTGACCTTAAAATCTTACCATCGAGAGACTCTCGTTACACTAATGCTTATGATGATATATATCAGCATATGGTAAATAACAATGATTGGGAAATTGATTGGATTTACAGTGACCCAAGAATAAATCTTTCACATTGTGATGATGAGACTTTTTTAAGATTTCTTGCAATGACAGTTCATCCAAGAGTAAGAACAAATTCTGAAGAAGTAACCAAGCTAATAGAAATCTATAACAAGCATCTAAATGCTGACGGATTTGAAATTGCGCAAACAGACGAAATTTCTGGCAAACCAGTTTTTACTGGAAGACAAAAGTCAATTGGACAAGCTCATCTAACAGCAAAGAAAGTTGAAATAAAAAGGTATCTGAATACAGTGTATGTGAATAGTAAAATTAACACAATGACAGATGCTATTCATAAAGACACGGATTTGGCAATTGGAACAGCGAAAGAACTTCTTGAAACTACCTGCAAATCAATTCTTCGGCAAAAAAATGAGACAATAAATTCTGATTGGACATTACCTCAGCTACTAAAAGCGACAACAAATTCCTTAAACTTTACACCGAAAGAAGCAAGTGACCCCGAAAAAGCAGAAAAAGCAATTAAGCAAATTTTAGGTGGCATTTCTTCAATCGTTCAAGGTGTTGGAGAACTGAGAAACGGATATGGAACAGGACACGGTAAAGATGCAGACTTTAAAGGACTTGAGATTAAATATGCAAAATTGTTAGTTGGTGTTGTTTCTGAGATTGCGATACTATATTTAGCGACAAATGGAGAAACAGCTGAACTAATTGAAACAGAATAGATATGATAGAAAAAAAGCCCGAACCCCCCGGCTGGTGCGGATTTATAATCCGTATCCGGAAAAACGAAAAACCCACGGCATAAGCTGGTTTTCTTGTCCTTTGACCGGGCAAAGGACCCAAGCCCTCGCTTATATCGATGAAGCAGGGATTTTTGTATAAAACAACAAAACTACAGTAACCGGATTTTTTTTGCCGGAACTAAAAACATTTTTTTCTACTTTTATGGCGGATTAACCAAAAAACCGTTCAATGTGTTTGGATTATAAACCACCATACCTGAACATATCCAACAAATATTGTCGGATATGATTCAAAAAACATGGACATATAAGAAGTTATGCTTTATTATAAAAAAACGATATGCCAATACTAAATGACATAATTGATTGGGTAGAAAACAAACCTGAATTTTGGCAAGTTGCTATCGACAGGCTAATTAGAAATAATTATCTTAACGACTCCGATATTTCTGAATTAAAAGAAATATGTAAGACTAATGTAGGGTTATCGGATTTTGCATTTACATCGGTTGATTTTAATGCCCTCAGGAACTTCGCTTTAAACACAACAAGTAGTGACAATATCACTATTTCTAAAGTCCATAATATTGAAAACATTAATGCTCTTGCAAGTACAAACATTCTTGAATTCTCGCCAATTGGCTTAACGGTTGTTTATGGTGATAATGGAGCAGGAAAGTCAAGTTATGTAAGCGTATTAAAACATGTTTGTAGCACTAGAGGTAATAAACCAAAAATAATTGGAAACTTGTATAGCCCAACAACTTATAATAATGATAAAAAAGCAGAGGTTGAATTCTCAAAGGATGGAATTAATTTTGAATCAGTTTCTTTAATTAATGGAGTAGCGAATAATTTAACCCTGAAAAGTGTTGATGTATTCGATGCAAATAGTGCTAATCACTATATCGAAAATGAAGATGAAATAGCTTTTATTCCTAAAGGCTTATCAATAATTGAAAAGTTTGCTTCGGGAATTAAAAAAATAGAGGAAGGCTTAAACGCTGAATTACAATCCCGCTCATTAGTAAAGTTTGATTATTTAACTCTTATTGAGATTCCAGAAAACTCAAATTCTAAAACTTTTCTTAGAAATCTGAACTCCCAAACAACTCGTACTGAATTAAGAGCCCAATCTGAATGGAATAAAACTAAAGAAGATAGGTTAACCGAACTAAATGATTTAATACAAAAATTAAAAGCAACTGACCCAAAGAAAGAACTGAAAAATAATGAAGAGAAAATAGCAAGATTCAAAATATTAAAAAACAAATTTAAAGCTCTTGAAGATATACTTTGCGGTGATTCGTTAGATGATTTCAAAGATGCAATCAATGAATATGTTAATGCAAATCAAGCATTAAAAGACTCATCAGAAAAAGTGTTTAGCAATCTTCCTCTTAATGGTATTGGAAATCAGTCTTGGCAAATCTTATGGGAAAGTGCCAGAAAATTTTATAATGAAAGTAAAGGAGAAGTGGTTTTTCCAGAAACCGAAGGGAATTGTCCACTGTGCTTACAAGAACTAAATCCAGAGGCAAAATTGAGATTTGACAGCTTTGAGGAATTTATCAAAAATGACATTCAACAACGATGTAATTTAGCTAATGAGAGATTCAATTTACTATTGAATAAAGTAAATGCTCTTTCATTTGATTTTCAGGAACAAGACCCAATTGTAGCGGAACTTAACGAGATTTCTCTTGAATTTTCAACAAATCAGGACAAATATATTGAAACATTGAAAAGTCAAAAAGAATACTTAATAGGATTGTTCAATGCAAAAAAGGTTATCGATACTATAAATGATACCGAGATAGAAAGTAATTCAAGAATTATTATTGAGAATTTAATCACTGACTTAGAAGGTTCAAATGAAAAACTGAAAACACAATCAATTGATGAAGTTTTGAAACCCCTTGAAACAGAGTTTAACAATTTACTAGGTGAAAAAAAGCTATTTGAACACAGACCAAAGTTGGGTCGAGAAATTTATAGACAAAAAAAAGTTAGTCTTTTAAATTCATGTATTGGGAAATGTAATACAAGAAGTATTACGGTATTGAGCAATGATTTGACAACCTCTTATGTTAGTCAAAGTCTTAAAGATAATTTTAAATTAGAATTGAGAAAACTTGGTTTTAACAATGTAAAAATCGAAACCGAAACGAAGGGAACCAGAGGTAAACAGTATCATTTCTTGAGACTTGATGAACCAAATTCCAATAATGTTTCACTTAAAGATATATTGAGTGAGGGAGAACATAGATGTATTTCTCTTGCAACTTTTTTATCTGAATTATCTCTCTCAGAACATAATAGTTCAATAATATTTGATGACCCAGTCTCCTCACTTGACCACAAGTGGCGAGACCGCATTGGAGGAAGAATTGTTGAGGAAGCAATTAACCGACAAGTGATTGTTTTCACCCACGACATTACATTTCTTCTTATGTTGCAAGAACATTCAGAGCGAGCTGGTGTGAATCTTGAAATAAAAAGTTTAACAAGAAAGAAAAAGGAAACAGGCATAATAGCAAGCAACCCACCTTGGGATGCAATGCCTGTTGGAAAACGAATAGGGTTATTGAAGAATGCATACCAGGCACTTGAAAAAATTGAACGAACTGAAACAGAAGAAATCTACAAAGAGAAAGCTAAACCACTTTATGGTAAGCTAAGGGAAACATGGGAGCGTTTTGTGGAAGAAGTAATGCTGAATGGAGCAATTCAAAGATTTGGCAGAGAGGTTCAAACTCAGCGAATTAAAGTATTAACTGATTTAACTGACTCGGATTACTCAATATTAGACGACAATATGTCAAAATGTTCAAAATATTTTTGGGGGCATGATAGTTCAGGAGCTTTAATTGAAAACATGCCCGATTCAAGCGAATTTTTATCTGATATTAAAGTTTTAGAGGATTTTATACAGTCGATAAGAGATAGAAGAAAAAAGAAAAAATAACAATGCCCAAATTGAAGAATATGGCAAAAAAGAATAAATGGCAACGAAGTGATTCAATATCAATCATTGCTTTGATAATTGCAATCCCAGCAATAGTATTCTCTTCAATAGAGTTTTTTGAAAATAGAAATGAGTCTGTTGACATTACTATGCTCAAAACCAATGAAAAGTATTGGCACGTATCTGAAGTCATTAGAACAAGAGAAAACTTTTATGTTTCACAGATTACAGAATGGCAAAAGATAAGAATAGGAAACAAATCAAAATTTCCAATAACTATAATTGATTCCTATCTAAAGGTTGACAATAATATGTATAGAAATAGTTTAAGACCATTCTTCAAAAAAGTAATATATGATGGCAAAACTGTAGAATTAATAGAACCAATTGAAATGCCTCTAAAAATTGAGCCAAATTCAGCAAAAGAGTTTTATTTTCCTTTGCTTCTACCAATTGACCGTTCAATGGGGATGGCAATGCTTATAACATCTTTTGAACCTAAAAATTTGTCAGAAGAATCAACTATGGCTTCTGTAGCTTTAAACAATACATATATTGACGATTTTATAAAAACTTTTAATTCTCAAATGGATAGCAGTTCGTTAAAAAAAGTTTTAAATGTTGATGTAGAAATGAAATCACTAGATAAAGTAACCTTGTCAAGACCATTAATCCATGAATTAACAGATGGTTATGAAATGATTGACAGAAATAATAATTCACCGGACGGGTTGATTTATCGCGAAAAAAATGAATGCATTGTAGAATTAAATGAAATTCTAATAAAGAACAGTTTGCCAGTAAAAACTGCTTTTGAGAAAATTGAAATTTGTTTCAAAACTTTAGATAATAATGAATATAGTTTAATGTATTCATCTACTAATTTTTGGAATAATTAACAAAGCATAACAATGTATAAAAATAATAGCCGAGACAGTAGTAATTTAAAAGGTTGTAGCCCGTTTCAACTTTCTTGTAGCTTGACAGGGAAGTGCCACGCAGTCGGCTACTATTCTTATACTAAACGTTAGCACCAATTTGGAACAGACTATAGATATGATAGATAGACCCAATATTCTTGTCGTTTGTGGGCGAAATAAAAAACGAAGTAGAACAGCCGAATCGATTTTTAAAAATGATAATCGGTTTAGTATTCGTTCTGCTGGATTAAGTCCCAAAAGCGACAGAAAAATCTCTGAAAAAGATTTGACTTGGGCAGACCTTGTTTTTGTTATGGAAACTGGACATAGAGCAAAAATTTGGGGACTCTACAGACACTTGGAACTTCCTCCGATTGAAATTCTAAATATTCCGGATGACTATGAATTTATGGATAATGAATTGGTTGAAATGCTCACTGACAGGATAAATGACACGTTTCGAATAGTTTACAAAATATAACAAATCAATAACAACCAAAAATTTATGAGTTTTAGAGCTTCATTTTGCGACCCGTTCAAACCTGATATTATAGAATTAGGTGAAATCGAAAAAAATAAAATTCTGGAGACTTTTGACAAAATCCCATGGACGGATTATTTAAAGAAAATGAAATCAGCGAACGAAAAGGACATTCATTATTCTCCATCTCTTGAAATAGAAAACAAAATAAACAAAAATGGAATTGTTGTTTCAGCACTTGACGGTGATGAATGGTACATATTTTATAAAAGGCCTAAGTTGGTAAAACGATTTTTCGGACTTTATGAGACAATGAATAATGATTTTACAACGGAAATTCATGGTCAATCGGGAAAAGATGCAAGAGAATGTTTGATTGCACTTATTGACAATAATTTAAAGTTTCTAGAAGAAAAAATAAATTAAAAACTGGTGCTAATAAATAGGACTCTGAGCGGTCTGCAAGACCCAGTCCCGCAGCTGCGGATTGAACTACACCTCGACAAGCTCGGCGCAACGCATCTGCGTCACCGGGTTTACCAGCTATGTACTTAACGGACTGTTTTGGATATTTTTTAGGAGGTACGTTTTTAGCGTTCTTTGAAGCATTGCAGGTTTTTGTGCTTTTGGAAGCTGTCCTCCCTCGCTTTGCGCAGGACGATAAATGTTGCAATGCTAGTTTCTGATTTGAAAGGACGCATGCATGCAGTTTTTGTTTGGGATCGGACATGCCTTACCCTCAGCTGGTGCGGATTTAAAATCCGTATCCGGAAAAACGAAAAACCCACGGCATAAGCTGGTTTTCTTGTCCTTTGACCGGGCAAAGGACCCAAGCCCTCACTTATATCGATGAAGCAGGGATTTTTGTATAAAACAACAAAACTACAGCAACCGGATTTTTTTTACCGGAACTAAAGACTTTTTTTCTACTTTTATGCCTTATTAATCAAACCATTGGGCTTATGCAGCAATTAGCAACCACAAAATCTGAATATATCCAACAGATATTGTCGGATATGATTCAAAAAACATGGACATATAAGAAGTTGTGCTTAATGTTAAAAAAAGACCTGCATGATATTTAAGTATGAAGCATATAATAATTTGCTAGTTGAGTTAGGTCGACTAGATTATGTCGTTGAGATTTCTGAAATATCAGTTAAAGATTTCCTGAAAAAATTAAATCAATCCAAAGATCCTGAGTCATATTTGAAGCAGAAATCTAATGAATTTGGAATTATGGTTTCTTTTGACAAGTCAAATAATTATTATAATCAAATTGTTCTCGGAAACATCTCAAATGTTTATCATCTAGGTGAAACATTTTTTTATGAATTACAAACTGAATTTAATAGTATCTCAAATGAAGACTGGACATTTGAGCAGGGAAAGACAAAATTAGACCAAGTTATTTCATACTTAAAGCAAGTAAACAGGATTAACAATACCGACAAAATAGATGATTATTTAATTGATACTTTTGCTTATTACCATCAATTAAGAGTTTACTTTTCACACAAGAAGACCACTTCAGTGGGTGAAATTGAAAGCAAGTACAAAAAAGCAAAAATACACTTTGATTCTGCTTTATTAAAAAAATATAAGGTGAAAAACTCGCCAAAGAAATTAGAAGATATTGATTTTGAAGATTATTTCTTATTTACTCAAATCACAAAAGATTTAGCATTAAGAATTAGTTCTATAGGATATCCAAAACCCGAAGGACTCGCAAATTGGGAAGTAATAAAAAGAATAAAGAAATTTAAAGACGATAATGACAGACTTAGTAAATCAATTGAAAATGCATTAATAACTAGATATGGTTACATTAAAGAAAACGATTCTGATACATTAGTTTCAGAAATTATTAGCCATATATAAATAGGGCATTTCGTCTAGAGGTTAGGACGTCCGAAGCCACGTTAGAATCAAGAGTTCTAAGGTGATTTCGGGAAACGGGAGTTCGAATCTTCCAATGCTCACAATAAAATACTAAGAATTGAATGAGTTAAAAAAACATATCGAAAGAATGATGAAACCTTATCGGGAAATCGTAAAGATTACTGAACCGATGAGGAAAATTCAAGAACAATGGGCTGAACAATCTAGAACTATACAGAAAGCAATCGAGCCAACTTTGGAACTCCAAAAAAAGCTTACTGAACCATTAAAAGAATTTCAAAAGTCTTTTGAAAATATTAATAGGATTTATGCCTCTATCCCCAAATTTCAAAATCCATTCTTGGAGCATTTAGAAACCTTCAAAGAGATTGGGGAAAGACTAAAAGAATACGCTAAAAAAACTCCAGAATATTTTTTGCTTATTGCGCAGCACGGTTGGTTTATTGACTTGGAAAGTGACTTGAATTTCCCTTCAAGAGTTGCTAATAACATACAAGAAAATAAAGTTGATGTCGCAAATGAATTGCTGATAGATTATTATAAAAAAAATGTTGGAGAAATTTTTGAAAGTCTGATTAAAAGACACTATAACAGAAGGGAAATTTTAGAAAGAATAAAAAACTCTTTTGAAGAAGGAAATTACACTCTTTTAATTCCTACCGCCTTAACTCAAGTTGATGGTATTTGCTTTGACTTTACTAAAAAGAAGTTCTTCATAAAAGAGAAAAAGGATAAGAAATATAAATTCTTACCAGAAGTAATAGCTGAATTAGAAAAATCGGCAGGAAATTTCTTGGAGCTATATTTATCACCACTCCAAAATCAGACACCGATAATGGCAAGAGAACAAGATATTGGCAAGTTTCCTTGTAAATTAAATCGACACGAAATTCTACATGGAATAAGGACGGATTATGGAACTGAGGTAAATAGTTTAAAGGTAATTTCGCTTCTTAAATATGTTTCAGATTTACTCACTGACCTTGATAATAAAACACTCAGCACAACAAAAAATATAGTGCATTTGGCAGATAGTACTAAAATTTAAGATGATAGCAAGAAATAAAAACAGAAGTAAATTGAAAGATTAGAGCGTTGAAATGCCAAACGCTCCATATTTAAAACGTTGTGGTGTAATTTAGACTCAGCCAAAAAGGACACAAATATTGAAAAAATATTGATTGAAAAGATCTGATAACAAAGAGATTAATAAAATAAACAATGGATGTAATTAAAACTAAAAATTAATTTATGATTATGAGAACAATACCTAAACTTCTGATTTTATTCGTTTTTACTCACTTAATATTTAGTACACTAAATGCTCAGAATTTGGATATAACAAAAGTTCCTAAACCTGAATATTTGGACGAAGCCAAAAAGATAGCAAATACTTTTTTTGAGAATTTTAGAAATAAAAAGCATAAAGAGAATGCAGATTTTATTGTAAATAATTTAGGTAAAAATTGGGATGAGTCTAAGAAAATATCTGAACGAAATGACTATTTAGCCAAATTTGAGATTATAAGTCTTAAACCTCCAAAAGGTGTTTATGGAGCATTAGACGGTTTTGACTTAATTGAACAAGGATTTTTAAAAGGTAGTAATAGGTATTTTAGACATACTTATATTGGTTATCATGAAGGTAGTATTTTAATTTATGAATTTAGATTTTATGTAAATAGTAAAGCTAAAGTGACATTACACTATATAGGTTGGAGCGAAAAAAATCCTTTTGAATATATGAGTACACCAGATATGTTGTTGCCTAAATATGACAATTAAAAACTACACCCAACAATTTGTCATACGTAAAGGCGGGGATACTAGTAAATATCAAGGTTTGTGGCTCTCATCAACTTTCGATTAACTTTACAGGAAAGTGCCATCCCGGATGGCTCGGACGCGCCAGCGAGGGGGTATTTGTATATGTGGAAGAAACCCCATTCCCTATTTATTATAATGGAACCACTACAATTCAAACTTAAAAATATGAATAAAAGAATAGGAATAATACTGACTGTTGTAGTAATAATCATTTTATTGTATTCTATTGTCAAGCCAATAAGAACACCATGTGTAATTTCAAATATTGCCCAAAGGGAATTTCAAAATATCCCAATGTATGATTCAGTGAGAAAACAACTTAAAGGGCCAATAATCTTAAAGAAAAATAAATATAGTGAGTTTATGTGGTACAGGGTTTTGGATTGGGGTGACACAGCTGCCATTTACATTGACGTTTATAAATACCCAACATCGTTTTCTTGGCGTGACGATTATTTTTGGCCTCGAATTACAATGAATTATCAATGGGGTTATTTAGCATCAGGCTCAATGAGTACATTTAAAGATGTCCTTCCCCTTAAGTACGAAAATAATACAATGATATTGTCAAGTTTACAACTTTTCCCAAATCAAGAAAATTATTATGAAAGTTCAGAAGTATCAATTAGCCCTGAAGGATTGTTTTACTTTTTGAAGAAAGGGTATTTTGAGGTTTTAGAAAAGAAAGAAGATTTTACTGTAGTTGCTTTTTACCAACCAATAGGTAACGTATATGTAAGAACTCAAAATAAGATAGATACAGTAAATACAATGACAGCAAAGGTTTTGATTAATGAGGCATTTGAAGTTCTTATTATACCATATAATGCACCGCCTGAGCTTTGGGGTAAGACACACAAATAGCAAAAAAGCCCCTGGCACAGATTTATAATCCTATCCGGAAAAACGAAAAACCAACGGCATTGCCCGACTATGCTGCCAAGCCATGAAGGGTGAAAGGAATTTTTCAGCTGTCTGAAATTATCACGACCTTTGCCGGCTGTTAAAATATCCTGATGTTATTCAACATTAAAAAAGAGACATTTTTAAAGCGCAACTTTCCGCTTTTGCTATTTGGTTTTCTGCTGACTTTTTTTTCAAGTTTTGGACAAACCTTTCTGTTGTCGCTTTATGTGCCGGCAGTTGAGGCCATGCTTCAAATCAGCAATACGGAATTCGGCAGTGTTTATGCAGTGGCCACGATTGGCAGCGCACTCACCTTGCCCTGGCTGGGAAGTTATTTCGATAAGGTTGATATAAAGCCTTACAGCCTTGCGGTGATCATCGGCCTGGCCTGCTCGTTGCTGCTGCTTTCTTTCTCGTACCATATTGTGGTGGTGGTAATTGCTTTTTATGGCTTAAGGCTTTTTGGTCAGGGTTTGCTAAGCCATACTTCTATCTCGGCTATGGCGCGTTATTTTAGTGCCAACCGCGGAAAAGCCATTGGCTTGGTGGGTCTGGGTTATCCCACCGGAGAGGCCGTGCTCCCGATCGCCATTGCCTTGCTGATTGGTGGTTTGGGCTGGCGGGGCGCTTTACAGCTTTCTGCTGCAAACGCCCTCTTGCTGTTGGTGCCGCTTGTGTTGATCCTGCTTCACCTTTCAAAATCGCGCCTGGAGGAGTTTAAGGTGCAGCAAACTGTTACAAAAACCACCAGCCCCAAATTATCTATCTGGCAGCTTTTTGCGCAGAAACGTTTTTGGATCATTGCTCCGGTGGTTTTTATCCTGGGTTTTACCAATACGGCGGTTTTCTTTTTTCAGCTCAAGTTTGGGCTGTCCAGAGGATGGAGTCCCGAGCTTGTGGCCGGTTCTATTTCTGCCTTTGCCCTTACCAGTGCACTCAGCATGTTGGGCGCCGGAACCTTGGTTGACCGCTTCAGCGGAAAGCGTCTTTTTCCTTATTATATGGCACCCTATCTTATTGGCTTAATGATATTTGTGTTTTTTAGTCACCCGCTGGCTTATCCTATTGGACTGGCCTTTATGGGCCTTTCGAACGGAGCCGGAAGCACCATAAAGAGCGCCATGCTGGCCGAAATTTATGGCATAGCTATCATCGGTCAGATCAGAAGTGTTTTTTCAACAGTGATGGTTTTGAGCACAGCGCTTGGTCCGGTTGCTTTTGGTGTGCTGCTCGATTCCGGTGTTTCTTTTCCGCTGATATTTAGTTTGATAGCTGTTGCTGTGTTATTGACTGTTGTAAACGGAATGAGACGTTTGTAAACCTAATTCCTTTCAGAAATATCTGCAAGTCACCGAACAATTCCTTCATTGAGTGGTTTTTATTAGCAGAATAGCTAAAACTAAAAACACGATCTTCTATGGTTTCAAAAACAGTTATGGTAACAGGTGCTACAGGATATGTAGCCGGTTGGTTGGTTAAAAAATTATTGGATGAAGCTTATACCATCCATGCCACTGTAAGGGATCCGGGCGATAAGCAGAAGTTGCAATACCTGGATGCCTTGGCAGAAAAAGCGCCCGGCAGCATACGTTATTTTAAGGCCGACCTCCTCAAAAAGGACGGTTTCAAGGAGGCCATGGAAGGCTGTGAAATTGTCTTTCATACGGCATCACCCTTTATCAATAAGGTTGATGATCCGCAAAAAGACCTCATCGATCCGGCACTTATCGGCACACGAAATGTGCTTGAAACGGTTAATGAGGTGCCTTCGGTAAAACGGGTAGTGCTTACCAGCAGCTGTGCGGCCATTATCGGTGATGCCCGCGATGTGTTGAAAATGCCGGGGCAGATTGCTACAGAAGCCAATTGGAACGAAACATCAAGTCTGGAACATCAGCCTTACAGCTATTCCAAAACACTGGCCGAACGGGAAGCCTGGAAGCTGAACAAAGGAAAATCATGGAAGTTGGTCACCATCAATCCTTCGTTGGTTATTGGGCCGGGAATCAATCCCAAAGGCACCAGCGAGAGTTTTAAAATAGTGAAACAGCTTGTGGATGGTAGCATGAAAGCCGGAGTTCCCGCCCTGGAGTTTGGCATGGTCGACGTACGCGATGTGGCTGAAGCGCATTACCGGGCGGCAATCACTGAAGAGGCAGAGGGCAGGTATATCATTTCTGCCGAACATCATCTTTTTCTGGAATTGGCAGATATGTTGAGGCCTACATTTGGCGACAGCCTTAAACTTCCAAAACGTAAGTTGCCCAAGTGGCTGGTTTGGCTGGTAGCTCCGGCTGCCGGTTTGCAGCGCTCTATGATCTCCAGAAATATCGGCTACCCCTGGCGTGTGGACAATTCAAAAGGCAAAAAAGAACTGGGGATGCACTATCGCCCCACATCAGAATCTATCGTGGAATTTGTGGAGCAGATTAAGGAAACATTATAAAATAGCACTATTTATAATCGGTATAAATTTCTAGAAAAACCCAAAATCATTGAGATTACAAGGAATTAATTTAGTGGAGTTGCATACTTTTGCAAGTCCAAAACTAAATTACAGGAAAAGTGTACCAAACTGTTCTGATAGGCATCGATGATACCGACAATAAAGAAAGTCGTGGCACAGGCTACAATGCCCGTCAGTTAGGGCATTTGCTTGAGCGTGAAAAACTTGGAGAGGTCTATACCATCAGTCGTCATCAGCTTTTTGTACATCCGGATATTCCTTTCACCTCTCAAAACAGCTCAGCCTGTTTGTATATTCAAAATGGAAATATTGATCAGCTTATTCCTGTTTGTCAACAATATATGAGACAAACATGTGTGCCAGGATCCGATGGTGGTCTTGCAATAGCCAGTTTGAACGACATCACTGAGCAAGTAATTCAATGGGGCAAAATGGCAAAAAATCATGTATTGAAGCAAGCAGATGCATGGAAACTGGCTAAAGAGAATATTATTTTTCTGGAAGGTTTTACTGGGAATAATGACGGAGTGATTGGTGCTTTGGCAGCGATCGGGCTTAGAAAATGGGGGAACGATGGAAGATGCATCTGGCTAAAAGGCAAGGAAATTCGCGAAATTTCCGGAATATATTCCCAGAAATCATTGAAAGCAATTTGTCCAATTGATCAAATCATTACCGAAGAAGGCATTCCAGTTGAAGCAGACGAGCTTATCCAAACAGGTGAGTGGATGAGGCCGGCAATAAAAAATCACAAGATCACCCTTTATATTGAAAAGTCAAATCACCCTAAATACTCATGGCATGTTAAACCCAAATCCCGTCTCAAAGCACTTACCGATTAGCCGTACAGTCCTCGAAATTGCTGTCTTATCGCTGATTGGATTAGCCGCTGTTGCGATCAGAACCAAACTGCGGATTCCACTGAATATGCCCGGGCATCATGGCCTGGAAGTGATGGCAATTTTGTTGATCGGACGTCATTGGGCCAAGCTTCCTTTGGCTTCTTCGATCAGTAGTTTACCTGCCGCCTTGTTTTTACTGTTGCCCTGGGCTGGTATCAAAGACCCTTTTATTCCATTCATCTATATTTTGATGGGAGTCGTTATTGACCTGCTTTACAGGTTTACCTTTTCTGAAAAAAGAATGCTTTTATCGCTCTTAATCATTGGAAGCATTGCATACAGCATCATCCCGCTTTCGCGCCTGCTGATCCACCTCTCAGTTGATTATCCTTACGGCTCATTTCTTAAAACAGGGTATTTCTATCCCGTTTTTTCTCATTTCATTTTTGGTGCTGCCGGCGGATTATTGGCTGGTCTGCTGATTAAAACACAACAAAAAATCACGAAATGATCGATTTTATAATTTGATATTGTCAAGATTTAGAACCATGCGAAATGCAATAAATTACATAACGATTGTAACATTCTTAGCCGTCTTTTGCTTTGTTGGCTGCACCAAAGACAAACAACATCCAGGATTAAAGCCTGAAATTATATTTATCAAGTCAGCGGAATTAATTACTTCCGACACAATCCTTTCCATCAATCAAAAGGTGAAAATTGGAATTGAAGCCAGCTCCAAATCTGGCGCACCGCTCACCCAGTTAACCGTTATTTCCATTTTGGACGAAAACACAACTTCCATCGATTCAGGATTATTCAGTAACGAATTTCATTATTACAAAGAAATCACCAAAGGTTTGGCCAAATCAGAGCTTTGGCAGTTTTATGTAAAAGACCGTGACGGAAACTGTTCAGATACCATCAATTTGACACTTTATAAAGATGAAAACTCAGGATTTGGCCCCGTCCGTACGATTGAAAACATTGTTTTAGGCGCACAGCTTAACCCTGATCAGGGAAGTTTTTATTCCTATGAAACAAATCAAACTTATAGTATTTCAGAGGCTTACAATAACCAATCAATTATTGATTTGCTGTATTATTTCGATGTTGTGGAAACTGATGCACATACCATTGCTTCGCCAGGTGCCAATATTGATGCAGCAATATACAATAGTGAAATGGCGCCTGGAAATTGGACAACACGCACCACCTTAAGATTTGAATATTTGCCCGAACTTACTACTGCAGATTTTGAATCATGCACAAATGACAGCCTGATTCTGGCCAATACTTTTGTTTTTGGTTCAGGTAAAAGAAAAGCAAAAAACCTGACTCCGGGTGATATATATGCCTTTGTTAGCGAGACCGACGAAAGAGGCATCTTCCTGATTCGGCAACGCCAAGGTGTTGCAGATGGATTCATACAGTTTTCAATCAAGATGCAAGAACCATGAAAAAAATATTGGTACTGACATATTTGACTTTCACAATCATTAGCCTTTCAGGGCAAACTCAAGACAGTTTGAAACGCGAGATCGAACTCAATGAAGTGATCGTAACAGCTACACGTACTTATCGTCAGGCCAATGATTTACCTGTGCAAACCAATGTCATTTCTGCTAAAATGATTCAAAACTTTCCGGTTTTAAATATCGATGATGTTTTAAAAACTACCGCCAATGTATTTGTAAACCGAAGCTGGGGAATCTTTTCGAAAAACGCCGCCGTTACCATGCGTGGCCTCGAAAGCAGCGACCGGACGCTGATTTTGATCGACGGACTTCCCAAAAACAGGCTGGCAGGAGGATCAGTCAACTGGCACAATATCAATTCGGATCAGATTGAAAAAATTGAGATTATCAAAGGGCCTGCTTCAGCATTGTACGGAAACAATGCCATGGGTGGTGTGATCAATATCATCACCAAAAAACCCCAAACCGATTTAAGTGGAAATGCACGTGTTTTTTACGGCAGCCACAACACGATCGGAGGATCGGTAAGTGCTGCAGGACGCAACTTTGATCAAAACAAAGGGTTTTACTGGCAAGTAAATGGAAACTATCGGCGTGGGGATGGCTATATCTTTGAATTACCGGAATACCTGGACGAAACCGATGCCAAAACAAAACTTGACGAAGGCGGCGGGAGCCTCAAGCTGGGATACCAGTTTAATGAGCATAACACAGTTGAAATTGCTTTGGATCACTATCAGGAAAAACGCGGAGCTGGTCGCCAGGTTTATGCTCCTGATGGAAGTTTTGATGAATACCTTACCAATACGTTTCGCATCGCGAGTTCTAATCTTATAGCCGGCGGACTCTTACAGAGCACGATCTATTATTCAGCCGAAAACTATTACGGACAAAAAGAAAGTTTCAATGATTCAAAGGAGTATAAATTGCTGGATGCCTACACTGATCGGGAAGATATGGGTTTGATGTCGAACTGGTCGAAACGACTTTCGGCAAAACACCTGCTTACTGCTGGTTTAGAAGTGAAAGCCGGCACTATGAAATCGCATGAAATCTACCGCACCTCACCCGATGAAATCGAAGCTTCCAGCAAAATGATCATTTATGGCATCTATCTGCAGGATGAAATCAAGCTTTCGCCTGAAAAATGGCAGCTTATTGCAGGAATCCGGACTGATTTCTCAAATTTTTTCCAGGGATGGCAAAATGTTACAAACCCCACAAAATCAACAGGCTTTGAACAAAGTTTTTATGAAGATTTCCCGGAAACAAGCTGGTCGGCTTTGAGTCCTAAAATCTCTTTGCAATATCAGCTCATTCCGCAACTTGAAACCTATGTTTCAGTTGGAACGGGCTTCAAACCTGCCAAACTTAAAGACTTAAGCCAGTCAGGAAAGATTAACAAAGGATTTCGGCTAGCCAATCCTAATGTAAAACCGGAGTACCTGACCAATTTTGAATGGGGTTTCCATTATGATCAAAACGAAAAGTTCAGCCTTTCCGGAGCAATTTATCACAGTATTGGTCGTGATTTTCAATATTCGATTGGAACGGGTGATTCTGTTGACACCGGCGGCAACAGCCTGAAACCTGTAATTCTTACTGATAATGTAGCCGAAATTTCTGTTACAGGCGGAGAATTATCCATGCATTATTTAATTCATCCGCAGTTGCTTTTACAGGCAAGTTATTCCTATAACAATTCTGTTATAACTTCCTATACACCAAATATTAATATGCCCGATTACAACCTCTCCGGAAAGAAAATGACAGAAGTGCCACCCCAGCTTTTTTATGCTGGTATTTTCTGGCAAAACAACTATTTCAACCTAAATGTCAATTGTAGTTATATTGATGAACAATGGTTTGACATTGAAAATACCATTAAAATTGACAGTTGGTATTTGATTAATGCAAGGGTATCACATCTTTTTGCCAAAAAATATGAAATCTACATAGATATTCAAGATTTGCTTGACAACCCATATGTTGATCGTAAAGGTCAACTCTCGCCAGGCAGATTTATTATAGGAGGGATTAATTTTCAATTTTAAAAACTAAAACTATGAAACACATTTATCTTTTTCTGATTACATTGATGATCACATCAAGTGCTCTGTCACAAACTGAAACATTGGCCAAATGGACTTTCCCATCGAGCGATGTTGCCGATACCCTGGTTGAAGAAGCCAATGCTTTTAACCAAAATGCCTACTTGTCAACAGTGGGAGGTACCGGAACCATTGAAATGAAAAATGGCGAAACAAGTAAAGCTGCTCAATGCAATGGTTGGGATAACGGCACTGATACTAAGGCCTGGTACATTCAGATAAGTACCGAAAGTCATCAGAATATTACAGTGAGTTCCAAACAACAATCCGGAAATAATGATCCCGGTCCAAAAGATTTCAAACTACAGTACAAAATTGGAGATGCAGGTGATTGGACTGATGTAGAAAATGGAGCTATTACTGTCCTCAATGATTGGACTACCAGTGCCTTAACTGATTTTCCGTTGCCAGCTGAATGCGACAATCAGGAAGTGCTTTTCATCCGCTGGGTGCTCACCTCAAATCTGGATATCAATGGAGTAGAGTTGGTTGAAAGTGGAAAAACAAAAATTGATGATATTGAAATTAAAGGTGAAGTTTTCACTTCACTGGATCAAATCTCGGCTGAAAATTCTCCCGTTACGATTTATTATGGCACTAATAATCAAATCCATTTCAAAAGCTCAATTCTAATCAAGCATTTAATACAATACGATTTGTCAGGCAAAAAACTGCAAGAAAAAATCTTTTCAGCTTATACAGGGTTGCTCAACAACGAAAATAAAGGCATCAGCATCGTCGTTTTTCAGGATTTGAATGGGAATAGCTTTGCAAAAAAGGTTTTCATGAAGTAAACTTCAAAAAAACACATGAATTTGAAATATGGAGAAAGCCCAAATTAACTTAAGTTTGGGCTTTTTATTTGATTAATAACAAACCCATGTCCAAGAACCTGCTCATAATTTTCGCCTTAATTTTTGCTTCGCTCCTTTCGTTTTCCCAAAGCACAAGCATAACTTACAATCAGTATGTTTTAGGATCAGAGACTTCTGACACTACTGAAATAGCGGTAATCCAATCCGACAGCAAAGTAAAAATTGAATCCTTGGAAAAGCTTCCAGAAAAACCAATCCCAGGTTTAGCCAACGAAATCACTTTTCTTGATTATTCCAAAGGGGAAATAATCAGTCAATTAGTTTATAAAGATTCGAGTTATTTTGCGAAACAAGCCATGCACACCCCGGCATACGAGTTTTTGGATGATACGACTACAATTCTTGGACTAAGATGTAAGAAAGCCCAAACAACCATTAATTCGAACCGAATTGAGATTTGGTATACCAATCAATTGGGAATTGAATTCTCGCCGGTGAGCTGGCTCGGCAATTTTGAAGGTGCCATCCTAAAAATTGTCAGAAATGGAAATCGGGTTATTGAAGCCACTGAAATCAGTCAGGTAAAGGCCACTGAAAAGTTTATTCCCGATGATTTGGGAACGGCAATCTCATCGCAGCAGCTGAATCAGTTGCAAAAGGAAAAGCTGGTCATGCGCATTCCGGTTTTCAGTGATCAGCAGATTTTCTGGGGCGATACCAGCGCCTTGCCCGCCGAAATTCCTTACGACAGCAGCTTGCATACCGCAGGAGGGACACTGATTTTTAAACGCATGCAGCTGCCTGAGGTGCCGGACCATTATCAGATTTTTGCAGAAGTCAGCACCCATTCCAATGGTGATGCGTACGACCGCACCGGATCCGTTTTTGTGATTCCGGATGGGGATATCAGTTTTCTGGACGCGATGCTTGATGGAATTGATACACTGCCCGTTTTCAGCGGAAAAGATGGCGAAAGCTATCAGGGGATTCAGCTTACCGAAAGCTACCTTCCTCCAGTAGAACTGCTGCGTTTTTTTACGCCTTTTGGCGTGAGGCATTTTAATGAACGGGTGCAGCTCGACGGTTTGGAATGGGCTACGGAAGCCTATTACAAACAGGATATCAGCGATTTGCGCAGCAGCTTAAGCGGAGATGTGATGCTGGCTGCTTTTATTGGCAATTACGATAGGGGAGGGCATAAACTTAGCCTAAGCCTGAGTTTTTATCCCGGCAGCACCGTCTGGGAAGACCAAAACGATTTTGAAAACTGGTCGTTGCCCTTATTCAATACCTTGAACGCGATGGAGATGGCCGGTCAAAACTACGGCAAACTGTTTGGTACCGACACTTTAAAGATAGCATTTGATGTTCCGGAAGGTGTCGAAAAGCTGCGCTTGCGCTATATCAGTACCGGCCACGGCGGCTGGGGCGGCGGCGATGAGTTTAACCCAAAAGAAAACAAAATTTTTATCGATGGCGAGCTCCGTTTCGTACATACGCCCTGGCGAACCGATTGCGCAACTTATAGAGCATTAAATCCTGTTTCGGGTAATTTTTGGAATGGGATGTCGTCCTCCGACTTTTCGCGCTCCGGCTGGTGTCCAGGAGAAGCCACAGAACCGGTTTATTTTAATTTGGAAGATATGCAGCCGGGGAAACATCAAATCAGCATCGTCATTCCACAAGGAAAAGCTGAAGGAAACAGCATCAGCTTTTGGGCCGTTTCCGGAATGCTTATCGGACAAAAAAAGGTGACTAATGCGGATTAGCCACCTTCAACAGTTCGTTTTATTGATAAGGCCGGAATAGAGATCATGTACTTTACAAAGCAGCATAAAGCTGAATCTACTTATAAACGCCTATTGCAGGTGTTTATCCAATATTTACTTCCTTCAAATACAGATTTACTGTTTTATTTTTCTTTTCTCCAATACTCATTAATAGTTTGATTATTTTCCACATACGTAAATGTGATGAGGTCGCTCTCAATCTGAAATTCATACACTTTTTGAGTATCGTTGTAATCAAACTGAATCGTATTGGCTGAAGTGTTTACCTCAAAAACTCCAATAGTTTCATAGGCAGCGCCGGTAGCTTTGAAAGCGCCTTTTAGATCGTTTAATTCAGCATCTGTTTTAAATGCGATATAATCGCAACATTCAGCTATTAAACTTGAAATTCCATCTGTTACGCGTGTTTCAAGTTTCCATTGACCAAGAATTCCTGTCTGCTTTAGGTTGTCTGTTTGTTCAACAGCGTCTTTTTTGCAACCAGTTATTGCTATTAATGAAGTGACGAACACAACCACTATTATTCGAAAATTCTTCATTTTTTACTCAATTTATTCGTTAAATAGTGTCCGTTCATAAGCTAGTTTTTAAAAATTGTAGCTAATTCCCAGGCTAAAGGAACGTCCGGGATTATATACCTCATAAGGCTGATCATCGGCTTTATAGGCTTTATAAACCTCCTGGAAAGTTTCGCCTAGCAGGTTCGAGATTTTTAAATCAATAAGGGTTTTTCCGTCTTTACCCAACTTTTTATTGATGCTGAAGTTGAGGCTGTGAAATGGTTCAACATAAATATCCGGAAACAATCCTGCACCAACGATGGTTAAGGTGGAGCCTTTTACATTGTAAAAAAGTCCTGTTTCAATGTCGTTATCAGGTGTGTTATAGGTAAATCCGGCATTAATTACGTAAGGCGACTGGCCGGCCATAACGCGGGTATCTTCGGTGGTTTGGCCGATTTTTTCATAGCCTTTTCGTGAATTGAATTCTGACTCTGTCATTTCTATCTCGGAGCGGACGATGGTTACGTTTCCGCTGAAACTCAATGATCGCAAAGCCGGTGCAACAAAGCCCATATTTTTTCTCAGCTCAAATTCAAAGCCAAAAAGCTGACCATCGCCCACATTACGGGCCTGATATTCGGTGCTTGTCTGCTGCTGCGGAATACGAACCAGCTCGATCGGGTTTTTAAAACTTTTGTAAAAACCGCTGAAGCTAACTATTTGTCCTTCTTTTAAAAACCATTCCCAGCGAATATCTGCATTATCGATTCGTGTTTCCACAAGAATGCCATCCCAGTCGGGATATTCATAAAGGCTGCCATTAAAAATACGGTTCGATATCGGGTCGATGATCTGTGCATACGAAAGCTCTTTAAACGAAGGCCTGGCAATAGTTTTGGCATAAGCCAGCCTCAGGTTTTGTTCGGGTGTAAGGCTGTAGATCAGGTTTACTGAAGGAAACAGATCTGTAGCATCCAGCACTTTAGCATTGTCGAGGTTTCTTCCGTTTTCAGTATCTCCGCCGGCATATTTTTGATCTCTTCCGGTATGGCGTTGCACAAAGCTCTCGACCCTGGCGCCAAGAATTGTTTTTAGCCTGTTGAATGGCTGAAACTCCAGGGAGGCATAACCGGCAAGGTTATTCACATTCGAGCTGTATTCATTGGGGTTGGGTTCGTTATTGCCTGTTTGGTAATAGATGCCGTTCGGGCGGTTTGGATAGAGGTTGATGTCGTTGAGCACGTCATTGGCGGTAGGGTTTTCCCATTTCTGGGAAGAAGAAAACTGGATGTCATAGAAAAGGATTTCATAATCCCTGATTTTATAATTGTGGCTGGCTCCAAACTTGATTTTGGCAGCATTTTCAAATAGCGTCAGGTCTTTTTGGATATCAATTTTTGCGGTATTGTTCACTTCGTCCAGGTAACGCCAGATACGCGAAGGATTACCACCGGCTCCGGCACTGAATGAGGTGTCTCTGATGCCATAGGTGAATGCCGTTTTGCGGATATCAGGATCGTCTGAGCTGGAGCGTGTGGGCGAAATGCGCCAGTCAATTTCCCATCCGGAAGTGCCAAGAACATGGGTTCCATTGAGTAGCAGATTGGTTAATGCACGCTCGTTGTAAATCAAATTATCCGAGCCGGCCTCGTAACCTGATTGTCCTACAGCAGCTCCGTCGTTGATGATCTGGAATTGTCCCGAGCTGCTTAAGCCGTTTTGCAGATGCATGGCAGTAAATTTCAATTTGGAATAGCGCGTTTTGTAAGCAAGTCCAGCCAGCCCACCCAGCAAGGTGCTCTGCTCTGCCAAATTGCCTTCCTGAATCGTGGCATACCGCATTTCGTTTAAAGTGGGATCCAAATAGCGTTGGTATTCGCCATAAGTAATGCCTTCGTAGAAGGTATGTTCTGATTTATAGGTCAATGAAAAAATATAGCCAAGTTTGGGAGAGTTTTCACTATTTGATTTCAGGTCCAGCTGATTGCCGGCAGAAATACTCAGGCTATAATCTGCAAAGCTGGTTTGCCGCGTAGCTCCCAAAGTGGGATCAAAGCTTTTTATAAAATCAATGACTTCCTGCTCCGGATCGCCGCTATAAGGTGTTGGAATATCTTTTCCGCGTGCGTTGTCGGGCAATGCGCGGGTGCCATCATCAAATCCCAGAAAATCTGTTTTACCGCCTTCATAACTGATAAAATCGGGATTGAAATGCATATCGGGATTGTAGGACACATCAGCTGAGATGATCAGGGTTTTCTGTTCCGGGAAATCCTTGGTTTCAATATTGACAAGTCCTCCCGTAAAATCTGCCGGCAGTTCGGCCGTAAAATTTTTGGTCACCATGATGTTGTTAATCAGGTTGGTGGGGAAGATATCCATCTGCAGGGAGTTTTTATCGGGGTCGAGCCCGGGAATATCTACGCCATTAAGGGTGGTTTTTGAGTAGCGGTCGCCTAAACCCCGCACATAAACGTATTTACCATCTTCGATAGAAACACCGGTTACCCTTTTGGCTGCTTCCACGGCAGTGCCGTCTCCGGTGAGTCGTATTTTGGCCGAAGAGATGCCATCAAGCATGGAGGCGGATTTTTTCTTCACGGTAAGCAGCGCGGCTTCTGTGGTACGGATAACTTCGGCAGTTACTACTACCTCTGCCAGCTCCTGACTGCTTTCCTTCATGATGAGGTCGTCCAGAACCTTTACTTCACCGCTTTCCACTTTGATGTTTTCAAGCACAATGGTTTGATAGGAAATATAGGAGAACTGAACGTTGTAGGTTCCTGCCGGAGCCTCAATGGTATATTGTCCATCAAGATCCGTCATGGCACCTGTTGTTGTTCCAACAAGTAGAACAGTTACTCCAACAAGCGTCTCACCTGTGGATTCCTCGATTATCGTTCCCCTGATTTTCCCATTCTGGGCAAACAATCCTGTGGCTACAAAAATAATTGTGAAAAGGATAGCTAATTTCTTCATGATGATAAGTTGTGCAATTGTGCCATTTAAGATAAACCAAAGAACAGACTCATTGATTAGCAATGAGTCTGTTCAAAGGAATTCATTTATTTAAAGGATCTGTTTTTCAATAATAAATTGAAATTAAAGACCTGTTAATCCACCAGCTTTTGAAGCCCAAGTCCATCCAAATACGGATGAATCTGCGCCGGTTGAGCCTCCTGCAACAACGCCGGCAGGAACAGCACCATTCACATAATTTGCTAAGTCAGCAGCAGGAACATCCAGCATAATATTGTCGAAAACAACACCAACAGCAGTTACGCGATTTATTTTCATGCCTTCGAGGATTGAAGTGATGTAGATGTTTTGAAGTGTTACGATTGAGTTTTCATCCACATTGATCAAGTCTTCAGCTGATCTGTCAGCGTTGCTGGCTACTACAGTACCATTTTTGATGGTATGGCCGGCCTGGTAAGAACCTTCAGGACCGTCAAGCTCAAAGTTGTGTCCGGCAACAGTTACCACATAAAAGTTATCAGCAGTACCTGACCATGACTGGTCTGTATCGAGGCCGTCGTCACCAACATTCCAAACTACGATATTCTTTACGTTTACTGTTCCGCCGAACCATTCAATGCCATCGTCCTGGTTAGCAACAACTTCTACGTTTTCGATTACTGTTCCTGAACCAACACCACCTAATGTAAGGCCGTTGATTTCGTTTCCGGAACCGATGTTTGTTCCACCATGACGGATGGAGATATATTTGATTACGCCGGAGTTGTCAGCATCGTTAGTGCCACCATAAAGGCCGTTAGGATCTGAAGTGGGGATACCTTCAATCTGTACTTCGACAACATCTTCGCCTGACTCGTTAGAAGCAGAGATTTTAGCACTTCCAAGTACGATCACACCACCCCATAAGCCGTTTACGTCAGACTCAAGGTTAGGACTTTCAATCTGACCGGGGATAATTTCGTCAGCAATAGTGGTAAAGATAATTGGGGCGTCAGCAGTGCCTTCGGCCATCAGTTTGCCACCACGTGCCACGAGCAACACGGTAGCATTGGCACCTGTGCCTGCTTCGCCTTTAACTACTACACCAGGTTGAATGGTCAGGGTAGCACCGGGCTCAACTGCGATACGGCTTTCCAAAATATAGATTTTGCCTGTCTCCCAGGTAGCATCTTCAGTGATATTACTGTTGATGCGGAAGGTTGTCTGCTCGGCAACAACATTTACTACGGCAGTGGCATCATCGGCCAAACCTGCTTTGTCTGTTACTGAAAGTGTCACAGAACCGGCACCTGCTGCGGATCCTGTAAAACTAACTATGATAGTTCCGGAAGCAGCGTCAGCTGTACCATCTGTTTTAACTGTGGCTGTGCCATTGGATGCTGTAACAGCAGAAGAAGCAAAACCGCCTGCTGCAGTAAAGCTGAATTCTACATCAACAGTTGCGTTTACTAGGGCTTCCGAAGCTGCCGGAGCGCTCACTTTAGGTCCTTGCTTAACATCATTGTCATCATCTTTTTTGCAAGATGTAAAAATTGCCATTGATGCAACCAAAGCATACATTAAGATTTTTTTCATTTTGTTATAGTTTTTGGTGAAAAATTCTGATGCAAAAGTCAGCCAATCAGATTGCATGGCTGTTTAAATTGGTTTTATGCTAATGTTAAGCTTCTATTAAGCCATTGGCTATTCAGGTAGCTTATGTTAATTTAATGGTTGTAAAAGTTTTGTTATGATCTATAAATGAGAAGGTTGCAATAAAATATTTTGTTTGATGATATCAATTAATTGATGTTTCGCGCAAAAAAAAAGCAGTATTGTGCTGATATTAGTTGACAAGTTTTTTGATTGTGGTGGTGGCTGTGGTTTTATTACCCCGGCCCCCATACCCCCAAAATTGGGGGCTTCGTCCCGGTGTGAAGTGAAGAATATGTTAGATTTAGTGGTAAAGAAATTAATTAAGATTTGCTGGTTAGAGTTTCACCTTTTTTTCACATAGTCCGGGACGAAGCCCCCGGTATCGGGCCTGCCTGCCTTCAGCAGATAAACCTGGCTGGCATATTTACCTGGCAGCAGACAGGCAGGGGTATGTGGGCTGTAGGCACGCTTCGCGAAAAAAAATAGAAGTTGTGTGCTGATATTAGTTGAAAAGTTTTTTGATTGTTTTGGTGGTAGTGGTTTTAATGTCCCGGCCCCCATACCCCCAAAATTGGGGGCTTCGTCCCGGTGTGAAGTGAAGCATAGTTTCGATTTAGTGGTAATGAAATCAGAAAAGATTTGCTGATGAGAAAGTCACCTTTTCTTCACATTAGTCCGGGCCGAAGCCCCCGGTATCGGGCCTGCCTGCCTTCAGCAGATAAACCTGGCTGGCATATTTACCTGGCAGCAGACAGGCAGGAGTATGGGGGCTGTAGGCACGCTTCGCGCAAAAAAAAAGCAGTTTTGTACTTAATATTGGTTGACAAGTTTTTAAATGTTGTATTGCCTGGTGATTTTATTACCCCGGCCCTTATTCCCCTAATTCTAGGGGTTCGGGGGCATCGGCACGCTTCGCCCTCTCTTGCAAATCATTCCTCGATATAAATATCAGCCTTTTTTAGCCAAAAAGCTATTGCAGACCAGAATGGCGATTTCTGCCTGCCTGCTCAATATAAATCCTTAATTTTGAAAAAATTATATTCCATGAAGGTCAAAGCCATTGCATTTTTTCTGTTCTGTAGTTATTTATTGCTCTTTGGTATGCTGCCACTTACTGCTCAAAATCCGGAGGCAGGTTTTGTTTATAACGATGAAGTGGTGCCACGCATCGAAATCACCATCCATCCTGATACCTTGAGCTGGATCTATGATAATGTGGAAAGTGATGTGGAGTTTCATGCCGGTTTTGTTTTCGACAATGGCACCGTTCGCGATAGCGTTGATTTCATCGGTTTTCGCCTGCGCGGAAACACCTCACGCTACAGCCAGAAAAAGTCTTTCAAGGTTTCCTTTAACACCTGGACCGATGGCGGCAATTTTCATGGTGTTGAGAAGCTTAACCTGAATGGCGAACACAACGATCCTTCTATCATGCGCGCCAAGCTGATGTGGGACTTGCTGGCTAAGTGGGGCATTCCGGTGCCACGTGCCAATCATGTGCAGGTTTACATCAACGGAAATTATCACGGGCTTTATATTAATGTGGAGCATATTGACGAAGAATTTGTAGATCTGCGTTTTGGCAATAAAGACGGCAATATGTATAAATGTCTCTACCCCGCTGATCTGGATTATCTGGGAGATGATCCCGATTTATACAAATTGGAAGAAAGTGGCCGGCGGGTTTACGAACTCAAGCGCAACGAAGAATTGGATGACTACAGCGATCTGGCCAATTTTATTGAGGTGCTAAACAACATCAGCAATGCCGATTTTGGCTGTGAAATCGATGAAGTGTTCAATAGTACCGACTACCTGAAAGTGATCGCTGCTGATGTATTGTGTGGCAACTGGGATGGCTATATCTTTAACAAAAACAATTACTACCTTTATAACAATGAAGCCACAAATCGCTTTGAATACCTGATTTATGATGTGGACAATACCTTTGGTATCGACTGGTTTAATGAGGACTGGATGCACCGCAGTCCTTACGACTGGGAGATGGGCGGTAATGAGACACGGCCGCTTTATACCCGCCTGATGGACAATGATATACTGCGCCGGCAGTTTACTTTTGTGAGCGAACAATTGATGCGACAGATCGACCTGGATTCGCTTTTTCAGTCCTTGCAGACCCGTCAATCCCTTATCGCACCACATGTTGAGCTTGACCCGTATTATCCATTGGATTACGGCTACAGCTTTGCCGATTTTCAACGCGCTCTTGACGAGGTGATTGGTGAACATGTGAAAACAAGCATCTTTGGCTTTTTGACGACACGCTTCGGCAGTATGCAAAGCCAGCTTGAAAATACCGATGCGCCGCCTATGATCAATCACATCAGCCATAAGCGATTGGACGACAATCGTCTTTTTATCGGTGCATGGGCTGATGCACAGTTTCCTTTCGGGCTTGATGTGCAGTTCGTTATTGATGAAGATATCAGCGATAATGCTGCAATGTATGATGACGGCCAACATGGCGATGGAACAGCCGGAGACCTTTATTATGGTGCAATTCTGGAACAAATATCTCCGGAAACCGGTGTACATTATCAGCTTGTTGCTGTGGATTCAATTGAGCAAATCACCCTTAAGCCCTGCACGTATAGGCATGTAAGACCACTTTCGGGCGACCAGCCACTGCTTACTGTAAACGAATTTATGGCAGATAACGACAACTTTAATGCAGATGAATTTGGCAATTACAGCGACTGGCTCGAGCTGTATAACGGCGATACTGAAGCTGTTTTTCTGGCAGATTACTACCTTACCGACAAGCTTGATAATCCCGACAAATGGCAGATGCCTGAGGTTTATCTGGAGCCGGGGGCGTTTATGCTGTTTTGGGCTGATGATGAGGAGTCTTTGGGCGAAAACCATACCAACTTCAAACTCAGCAAAGGCGGAGAAGCCATCGGAATCTTCAACGGGCTTGGCGCTCCGGTGGATACACTCACTTTTGGTGAACAGGATACCGATGTGAGCTATGGCCGCTTGCCCGACGGAAGCCCCGAATGGATCTTTTTTACAGCTGCCACACCAGGCGAATCCAATGAATTTAGCGCTACGCCTGAATGGCAGAGCAGGGCATCCTTCGGCGTTTTCCCAAATCCTGCAAACGGCAGCCATCTCTATTTTACCAAGTCGCTCAATATTCAGCTGTATAGCCTGCAAGGCCAGTTGCTGCTGAAACAGCAATATGCCAAACAGCTTGATATCAGCCGGCTTGCTCCGGGAATGTATTTGCTTCGAAGCGCTGGACACCAGCCTGTTTTGTTTGTGAGGGAATAGCTCATCCACCCTTGTTCGTCAACCTATGACATCTGCCTAATTGCAGGTTGTTGCACGGATTTATGATAAATCAGCAAGTGCCTGCAGCCAAATTAACAACAGCCGAATGCCAGCCCGCAAGTTTTTTGTAATTTTTGTGTCTTAAGGAAGTTGTTTATGAAAATAGTGGTCAATTTTCCGAAAGCATTTATAGATTGACTTGATGCAGGTATAAATGCCTATTTTAGATGTTTTCTTTTCAACATAACAAAGTTACTTTGTTCAAATTTGACAGGCTTTGATGAATGACAGAAACACAACTTATTGAAGGTATTCTTAGCAAGCAGGAAAAATATTTTGAGGAACTGGTTAACCGCTTCCAGCCGCTGGTATTGAATACCTGTAACAGTTTTCTGCATAATCGAACGGACGCTGAAGATATTAGCCAGGAAGTATTTATCGAAGCTTTTCTGTCGTTACACAAGTTTAAAAAGGAGTCGAAATTATCTACCTGGCTGTACCGTATCGCTGTTAACAAATCACTCAATTTTATACGCGACAACAAAAAACGGAAGATCATCAGGAGCATCGAAGTTTTTTTTGGCGGCGAACCAAAACATAAGCTGCAGCTTGCCGATCCCGGCTTGGAAGATGCCGGTGATTTAGCCGATGAGGAAGAAAAAATGGCGCTTTTGCATCGTGCTGTGGCCTCCTTGCCGAAAAACCAGCGGGTGGCTTTTACCCTAAGCAAATTCGAAAAACTTTCTTATGTCGAAATTGCTGATGTCATGGAGCTTTCGCTCGCTTCAGTTGAGGGACTGATCCATCGGGCAAAAAGGAATGTCACAAAAAAAATACTGAGTCATTACCAGAAAAAAATAGCATGAACCAAAAGTTTTTAAAGAAATCGGTGTCAAAATACCTAAAACAGTTAAACATGAATTGCAGAGATGCCAGAAATAGTATGATCGTTTGCAGCACCGGAGAAATGAAAAAGCCGGAGCACGACCAATTTTTGCAACACCTGGCATCATGCAGCGAATGCGCAAAGCTTTACCAGCAACTGGACTCCACCTTAATTCTCGCTGATAAACGTGAACTAGTGCAACCCAATCCTTTTTTATATACCCGCATCAGGGAAAAACTGGATAAGATCGAACAGGGTGTGAGCAAAAATGCCGGACTGCCATCATACCAGAGAATTCTACGTCCGATTCTGCTCACGCTTGGCTTGCTGATCGGGCTTTATGGAGGCAACAGGCTGGGTAATTTTTACGATGCCAAACATCAGGAACAGCTCACAACAGCACTTACCACCGAGTTTTTCATTAACGATATGGAAATGGAAAAGCTTGAAGTACAGCTCTTAAACGACCAATAAAAATGACTACAAAAACAAATAGAACCCTCTTGATTTGGCTTATTGTCATCTTGCTGGCCACCAATATTTCCACCATCGCGACAATATTTTATCATGTGTATTTTCAGGAAAGTAAGTTACCTGATGTCCCCGGCAGGGAACTCAGGATTCCGGATGGGCATATGGGCAGGTTTTTCAGAGATGAAATGAACCTGACACCAAAGCAGCACAGGCAATTCAGGGATTTCAGACATGATTTTCACAGCAAGGCCAATGGCATCACGATCAGGATGCAGGAAAACAGAAATGCGCTTTTTGATGAACTCGCCAGAGAAAACCCTGACACCGTCCATCTTGGGCAACTTGCTGATGAAATTGGCGAATTGCACGCACAGCTCAAAGGCCTGACTTTTGAGTATTACCTGCAATTGAAGTCAGTTTGTGATCCGCAACAACAGAAAAAGCTACACTTTATTTTTTCAAAAATGATGAATGATGAACGGGCAGGAATGAAAATGCCCAAAAGAATAAATCCTAATAATTAAAATTAATACCATGAAAAATTTAAGAATCGTAACAATCGGAACGTTCATTTTAGCCATGCTACTCAGCGTAAACGCCAGCGTTTATGCACAAAGGGGAAATGGAAACGGGTTCGGGCCTGGTAATCATTGCATGAATATCCCTGACCTTACCGACGATCAACAAGCTAAACTTGAGACGATGCGCACGACACAAATGAAAGCCATGCAGGATTTTCGCAACCAAATGGGCGAAAAACGGGCTCGTTTACAAACATTACGCACTGCCGACAAAGCTGACATGACCGCCATCAACAAAACCATTGACGAGATGAGTGTGATCAGGACGAATATGCAGAAGGAGCGGGAACAACATATTCAAAGTGTTCGTAACCTCTTGACAGAAGACCAGAAAGTGCAGTTCGACAGCATGAAAAGAGGCAATGGCCAGGGATTCGGTTGCGGTCAGCGAAACGGACAGGGCAGAGGTTGTGGAAAAGGGAGAGGCCCCAACGGAAGAAACTTTCAATAAATTTCCCCAAACAAACAAAGAAGCTGCCTGCAAATTGGGCGGCTTTTTTTTTGAGCATGAGAAGCTGCGCACATACTGTAGCTATGCTGATCGGTGTTAATGGCTTGTTCGTTAAATATTTAATATTGTGGCTGTGGTTTTATTGTGCCCGAACCCTAGAAAATTTGAGCTTCGTTTCGGTGTGAAGTGAAGAATATGTTTGATTTAGCGGTAAAGAAATCAGAGAAGATTTGCTGCTGGGTATTTCAGCTTTTCTTCGCACTAGTCCGGGCCGAAAGTCCCCAGTTTTGTAGGTTTGGGGGCACTATAGGCACGCTTCGCGCATACATAAATAGAAGTTTTGTGCTGGGATAAGTTGACAAGTTTTTTGATTGTGGTGGTGGTAGTGGTTTTAATGTCCCGGCCCCCATACCCCCAAAATTGGGGGCTTCGTCCCGGTGTGAAGTGAAGAATATGTTTGATTTAGCGGTAAAGAAATCAGAGAAGATTTGCTGGTTAGAATTTCACCTTTTTTTCAAATAAGTCCGGGCCGAAGCCCCAATTTTGGGAGTTTGGGAGCCATAGGCCACGCTTCGCGCATACCTAAATAGAAGTTTTGTGCTGGTATAAGTTGACAAGTTTTTTGATTGTGGTGGTGGCGGTGGTTTTATTGCCCCCGAACACCCCTTGCGAAAATTGTTGCGCAAGAGATTTACCCGGGTATCCAAACTGAAACTGAGCCGGCTTTGCAGCGGAATACACCCCATCCATCAGCGTTGGTGTTTACCGTTTCTTTGATATGCTCTGTGATATCTGTATAGCTTGTGTTTGGCGCTCCTGTTGACATCTGCTTTATCTCATCGGCGTCATTACTCAGTAAAACAGCTATTCCATGCGGTGATGCTTCATTTCCCATCCTTGTCCAGCCCACACAATTCGGACGGTCGAAATAATCGTGCTGCTCGCCAAAAGCAAATTTTTTCCTGACAGCTAAAAACTTATCAATCAGCCACTGATGGGAATCCATCCTAATCTCGTATTTGTTTCCATCCAGCCCGAATCCATGATAATGTGCGCCGTAATAATCGGCAGCAAAAACACAGGGATAGCCGTCTTTTCGTAGCAATATCAAGGCATAGGCCAGTGGTTTGAACCAGGATTCCACAACTGATTCGAGTGCTTGCAAAGGCTGGGTGTCGTGATTGCTCACCAGTGTTACGGCAAGCGTAGGAAAGGCTTTAACGAGCGTATCGTTAAAAAGCGTTTGCAGGTTGAAGTTTTTGCCTTGCTTTCCGGCCTGGGCAAACTTATAATGCAAGTTCACATCGAAGAGCATCATACTCTCATCTGTTGCTTTGATAAAATGCTCCAAAACCTGACTTTTTCCTGACCAGTATTCGCCAACGGCAAACAGTTTCCGCTTGCTGTATTTGCGCATATGGTTTAACCAATACAGAAAAAAATCGGATCCAACATGTTTGGTGGCATCAAAACGGAATCCATCAATACCGGTGGTGTCCAGGTACCATTTGCCCCAGTATAACAGCTCTTTCTGAACATCAGCGTTGTTGATATCGAGGTTACAACCCATCAGGTAATCAAAATTTCCTTTGTCGAGATCTACATTGTTGTCAAACGTTTTCCCTTCGAAAAGATAGATGGCTGCGGTATTTTCGTCCAGCGCATTGTAATCGGCGGCATTAAAATGCCACCAATGCCATTGTAGCTTTGAGTATTTATTTTTTCGGCCGGGAAATGTAAAATGTGTCCAGGCTTTTATTGCTTGCAATTCGCCTGTAGTCTCATGTCTGTTGTCGGGATTAAAAGGCGTGGCATTGAGCTCTTCCATCTGATCAGCGCCAAGTTTGTGATTAAAAACAACATCGGCATAAACCTGCAGACCGGCTTTTTGTGCTTTTTTGATGGCGGCCAGGTACTCCTTGCGTGTGCCGTATTTGGTGCGAACAGTCCCTTTCTGATCGAATTCGCCAAGATCAAAAAGATCATACACGCCATAACCCACATCGGCTGCTCCGTCTGTGCCTTTGTAGGCAGGCGGCAGCCAAACTGCCGTAAAGCCGGCCTCGGCAAGCGCTGAAGCATCGTTGGCCAGTTGTTGCCACAGCTTCCCGTCAGCAGGGGTGTACCAGTGAAAATACTGCAACATAACACCATTGTAGTCGGACATACTATTTTATTTTATGCTTGAGGCCTACACTTGCTTAAGCAGATTATTTCCACTTAAACACCTGACTAAGCCATTCCAGCAACAAAAATAACCATTGAACAGCACATAGCCTCTTTTTTTCTGACAGTGGTTGGCTGGGTGTTTGGTTTTGAGCGAAAAGGAATTATTTGTCAAACCCCAAAGCCCCCTCAGCCTGCTGTTTGCTAATGAGTGGTTTTTATTTTTCTAAGTAAAAATGTAAATACTAATAATTATATACTTAACACAACTTGTGATAATTAAATTAGAAATAACTTTCATTAATATATAATATGCCTATCCGTTTTCCTATACAAAAAGAGAATTTGTATGCGTCAATCTTCCTTAATTTTTCACTGTTGTAGATTCAACAGTTAGCTTAGGCTCAATAAAACAACGTGATACACCCTGCAAGGGCAAGGTATGCCCTAACAAGGTGCTTTTTTTATGTATTGAGTTCCCCGGAGCAATGCTGCCGGATGATGTTTAGCCGGACTTTCAGCCCAATATTTCATGCGATCAGAGGATCAAAATAGCGGTAAAATTATTCCCATGTCCATGGTTTTCGATACGCATGCTCAGTGATATTATAAATCGGCAATAACCGTATTTACCTCATCGGCAAATTCCACTACTTTCGACTTTTCAAGTATAGATATTTCATAACCAACACTTTGTCCGGCATTATTTGTGATCACAAAAGTTGCCGTATAGCAATTTAGTATATTCACAGCACCCAAAATCAAGAGAATAATGCCAAATGATGTAATAAGTGCAAGGCCGGCAATGATTAATACAATGCCAATCAACAGTCTTAAGACAGAAAAACTTGTTGAACTGGTAACAGAAGCTATTGTTTTTAAAGGTTGACCCACCTGCGCTGTTCCCAGCGGGATTAGGCCAAAAAGTGTATTTGGTGTGTGACCTGTTACTCTCTTGTTGGTTAATGTGTAATGGGCCTTTAACCAAAATAGAATAAGGTTTGCAGTAAATGTTGCTTCTTTAATTTTTTGTTCATCTTTACCTAGAATTGTACTCATAATGATAGATATTTTTGAATTTTCCTACTCATAAGGCTTTTCGGTTTCGCCCCTTCTTTTTAGAGTGGTTCTGGATCCCACTTTTTACAATTCAATTTGTTTTTTACATGCGGGAGGTCAACCCATCTTTTGACCGATTGTTAAAAACATAAGCAAATATTTTAAGCGATTCAGTGGTTTTGGAGTACGCTTACCGCAGGAATGACCGGGGTTGTATGCCGTAAACTTTTTATTCAATTCCGGTAACCGTTTGGTTTTTAGTGGTTTTAGTTATTAAGCGTAAAAATAAAAATTCCAGAGGTACTTTCCAAATTATTTTCGATAAAAAATACAGATTGTACGTGCACAGCGGCTTCCGGGGCTCCTGGCAGCTTAGAAATTTGCCCCGACATTTAGTCCCGTAAATCACTATTTTTTTGCTAATTTTGCAGCCTCAAAAAAATGATTAAAAGCTATGTTTGAAGGTCTAAGCGATAAACTGGAACGCTCGTTTAAAATGCTCAAAGGACAGGGGCATATTTCTGAAATCAATGTGGCAGAAACCCTCAAGGAAGTCCGTAAGGCCTTGCTTGATGCCGATGTTAGCTTCAAGATTGCCAAGGAGTTCACCACCACGGTCAAAGAAAAAGCCCTTGGTCAAAAGATACTAACGGCCGTTTCTCCTGGGCAGCTGATGGTGAAAATTGTGCACGACGAGCTCACCCAGCTCATGGGTGGCGAGCAGGAGGAAATCAATATCAATGCCAATCCCGCTATTATCCTTATCGCCGGTTTGCAGGGTTCCGGGAAAACCACCTTCTCAGCCAAGCTGGCCAATTACCTGAAGGCGAAAAAAGGCAAAAAGGTGTTGTTGGTAGCCGGTGATGTGTACCGTCCCGCCGCCATCGACCAGCTTAAGGTGCTGGGCGAACAGGTAGGTGTTGAGGTGTTTACCGAAGATGGCAGCAAAGATCCCGTCGGCATTGCCCAAAAAGCCATCGCGCAGGCCAAGCAAACCGGAATACATATTGTCATCATCGATACCGCCGGACGTTTGGCTGTTGACGAGATGATGATGAACGAAATTGCCGCCATCAAGAAGCGTGTTGACCCGCACGAGATCCTTTTCGTGGTGGATTCAATGACAGGACAGGATGCTGTAAATACAGCCAAAGCCTTTAACGACCGGCTCGATTTCGATGGTGTGGTACTTACCAAACTCGATGGCGATACGCGCGGTGGTGCTGCCCTGAGTATCCGTTCGGTCGTGGATAAACCAATCAAGTTTGTGGGTATTGGCGAAAAGATGGATGCCCTGGATGTGTTTTATCCCAAACGTATGGCCGATCGTATCCTTGGCATGGGCGATATCGTTTCGTTGGTGGAACGCGCTCAGGAACAGTTTGATGCCGATGATGCCCGCAATCTGCAGCGCAAACTGGCCAAGAATGAATTCAACTTCAACGATTTCCTGAAACAGATTCAGCAGATCAAGAAAATGGGTAATATCAAAGATTTGGCGGGGATGATCCCCGGCATGGGCAAAGCGCTCAAGGATACCGATATCGATGACGATGCCTTCAAAGGCATCGAAGCCATCATCCATTCCATGACACCCGCCGAACGCGAGAATCCAAAGCTGATGAACGGCAGCCGCCGCAAACGCATCGCCGATGGCAGCGGAACCAGCATTGTTGAGGTAAACCGCCTGGTGAAACAGTTTGACGAAACAGCCAAGATGATGAAGATGATGACCGGTGGCGGCGGAAAAAAAATGATGCGGATGATGAATCAAATGAAAAAACGCTGATAAATTAGACACAAGTTTTGTGGGAGACGCTGGCTTTCAGGGTCTCTTATTTTTTTAGACACTAAGCAAACAAGCTGATGAAAAGCAAAGTAATTGATGGTAAAGCCATCGCAGCTAAAATTAAAAAGGAAATCGCTGCCGAAGTGGCGGCAATGATTGATAATGACGTAAAAGCGCCGCATCTGGTTGCTGTTATCGTAGGCGATGATGCCGCCAGTCAAACCTATGTCACTTCAAAAGAGAATGCCTGTCGTTCGGTGGGCATCACTTCTTCGGTTTACCGGCTGGAATCTGCCGCCACCGAAAAGGAGTTGCTCGAGATGGTGCAGTTTCTGAATCACGACCCTGATGTGGATGGTTTTATCGTCCAGCTTCCCTTGCCCGATCATATCGACACGGATAAAATTATTCAGGCTATCGATCCCAAAAAAGATGTGGATGGCTTTCATCCCGAGAATGCAGGCCGCATGATGCTGGGCTTGCCGTCGTACCATGCTGCCACACCATTTGGCATCATGGAACTGCTGAGGCGCAGCAAAATAGAAGTGACCGGAAAGCATGTGGTCGTATTGGGCAGGTCGAATATTGTGGGCACACCACTCAGCGTGATGCTTTCGCGCAAGGCGGCAGGCGCCGATGCTACCGTTACCTTGTGCCATAGCCGGACGGCAAACCTCAAAGCAATCACGCTGCAGGCGGATATCCTTGTGGCAGCCATCGGAAAATGCGGTTTTGTTACCGCCGATATGGTAAAGCCCGGCGCTGTGGTTGTTGACGTGGGGATTCATCGAGTGGAAGATGCCTCCAAAGAAAAAGGCTATCACCTGGCCGGAGATGTGGACTACAAACAAGTGTTTGAAAAAGTTGCGCACATCACGCCGGTGCCCGGAGGAGTAGGGCCGATGACGATAGTGTCGCTCTTGCAGAACACCTTAGCTGCTGCCAAACATAGCATTTATCAGGAATGAAAAACTTCAGGCTTCTTCTGGCGGTTGGCTTTGGCGTATTGCTGCTCGTGCATGCCGGCATGGTGCAGGCGCAGTGTGCTGATCCTTTTGCGAGATTTTTAAACAACGTATCTAACGAGCTTCCTGAGGTGCAGGCGCAGTGTGCTGATCCTTTTGCTGCAAATTTTGAGCCGGCCGAGGATCAAAAAAATGCAGCCTGCAACTACCCGATCACGGTTTACAACCCGCCCTTTTTGTTTGAGCTGGACAAAACTATGGAAGAAACCTCCGGACTGGAATTCTACAACGGATTGCTCTGGACACACAACGACAGCGGCGGCGAGGCGTTGCTTTACGGCATGGATACCGTGCAGGGAAAAATCGTTCAACGCATTGCCTTGGCAAACAGCAAAAACAGGGATTGGGAAGATGTAACGCTGGATGAGAACTATTTTTATGCCGGCGATTTTGGCAATAATGCGGCCACGCGAAAAGATCTGCTGGTGTATCGCTTTCCGCTTAGCGGGATACCAGCGCAGGGTGATGCCACTGTTGAAGCGGAAAAGATTCACTTCCGCTTCCCGGATCAAACGGTGTTTGAGCGCAACTGGGATTCCAATAATTTCGATTGCGAGGCCATGGTAGCGGGCAAGGAATACCTCTACCTCTTTTCAAAAAACAGGGGCGATCAGCAAACAAAGCTTTACCGCCTGCCCAAAAAGCCCGGGAATTATGTAGCCGAGTTGATCGACACCTTCAACAGTCAGGGATTGATTACCGGAGCGACATACGACAGCAAGAACAAGCAGCTCGCACTTATTGGCTACACCCACAAAACCTGGCAGCCTTTTGTCTGGCTGTTTTATGGTTTCGATGAGGAAGACTTTTTTGGTGGATACCACCGCCGTCTCGATCTGTTGAATCTGATCACGGTTCAAGCCGAAGGCATCGTTTTTGTGTCGCCCAATCAGCTGATGATTTCCGCCGAAAGCACCAAAACCTTCTCTGCACGGATGTTTCGTTTCGACGCCGCACCTTATACAGAGATGCTGCAACTGGCCAAAAGTAACAGCAAAGCTAGCGGCTGGCTGCAAAAAGACGAAGCCGGCAGCCGATATGTGGTGGCGGGCGATCAGCTAAAAGCAGGGTCCTATTTGTGTGTGTTGTTTGATGCACAGGGCAATCAGCTGCACAAAAGCCTGATACAAATCGATAATAAACCGCTGCCACTTGCTATTGCTGCTGAAACCATGCCCAGGATCACTTCCGTTGCCCTTTTCGGGAAACGACATACCTACTATACAATAACGAATGACGATAACAAATAACACGAACGATCTATTTGAAGACGGCAAAAAGCTTCCGCTGATGGAGGAGTTTTATACCATTCAGGGCGAAGGCTACAATATGGGAAGTGCCGCCTACTTTATCCGCATTGGCGGCTGCGATGTGGGCTGCCATTGGTGCGACACCAAGCCCAGCTGGGATGCCACGCATTTTCCACCCACTGCTGCTGCTGATATTGCAGCACGTGCTGCTGCCAGTCCGGCCAAAACGGTAGTCGTAACCGGAGGCGAGCCTTCGATGTATCCGCTGGATTATTTCACCGGGCTGCTGCAGGAATTGGGGATCAAGACGATGGTAGAAACATCGGGCGCTCACCCGCTAAGCGGTACGTGGAACTGGATATGCCTCTCGCCAAAGAAGCTGTCGCCGCCCAAATCAGCGATCTACCAGAAGGCGCACGAGCTCAAGGTAGTGATCGAAAAAGAAGCTGACCTGCAATGGGCCGAAAGCAATGCCGCATTGGTGCGTGAGGATTGTTTGCTATATTTACAACCCGAATGGAGCGTTTCAGAAAAAATAATGCCATGGCTTACCGAATATGTGATGAAGCATCCGCAATGGCGCATCAGCCTGCAAAGCCACAAATATATGCGTATTCCCTAATCGTATTGCTGCTGCTTTTAGGGTCGTCGGCTGCTGTGGCGCAGGAATTTACCACACGCAACAACACCTCAAAGAAGGCCTTGAAAGCCTACGAAAAAGCGGAGCAGCAGTATGTGCAATACAATTTTCCTGAGAGCATAGCGCTGCTGAAACAAGCCCTTGACAAAGATCCCTTACTTATCGATGCCTGGTTGCTGATGGGTGATGCTGCGGCAGCCCTCGACAGCAACTCGCTTGCCCTCGAAGCCTACGAAAATGCGTATGCGCTGAGTCCTTTCTATTATCCGCCAACAGCATATATGCTTGGGAAGGCCTACCTCGAAAGTCGTCGCTTCGATCAGGCGGTGGAGGTGCTGGCCACGCTGCTGCAGCATAGCGATCTGCCGGCTGAATTGCTGAAAGAGGCAGAGCAGGTGAGGCAGACAGCGGTTTTCAGAAAAGCGGCTTACGCCCAGCCCGTTCCTTTTGATCCCCTGCCGCTTGAGCCAAGTATAAACAGTGCAGCCGACGAATATGTGAATGCGCTGCGGCTGGATGGCCGGATGCTTGTTTTTACGCGCAGGTCAGTGCAGGAACAAAAAAGCCCGCCCATGTTGGAGCGGTTGATGCTGGCAGAGGCTGACAGCTCCAGCTGGTCTTTGGCGGAGGTTTTTAGCCCTGATTGGCCTGTTACAGAACAAATTGGAGCCGTAACTTTCTCTGCTGATGGCCTGCAGATCTATTTTGCCGCCTGTGGCTGGCCTGATTCAAAAGGAAGCTGCGACCTCTACCTGTCGCAATACAGCGATGGAGCATGGCAAAGGCCGGTCAACCTGGGAAACGCCATAAACAGCGGTTACTGGGAGTCGCAGCCCAGCATTTCTGCTGATGGAAGGCAGCTTTTTTTTGCCAGCAACCGCAGTGGCGGAGCGGGTGGCTCTGATCTCTGGAAGAGCAGCCTGAATGGGGATGGCAGCTGGTCCAAGCCTGTAAATCTTGGTGAGCAGGTCAATTCCGAAGGCAACGAAATGGCTCCTTTTCTGCATCCTGATGGCAAAACGCTGTATTTTTCATCTGATGGACTTATCGGCCTGGGAGGCGCGGATCTTTTTGTCAGCCGCCTCGATACAGCAGGGCAGTGGCAACAAGCCGTAAATATGGGCTATCCGGTTAATACTACCTCAGACGAAATCAACCTGGTGGTGGCTGCGTCCGGCAAAACGGCTTTGCTTTCGGCCTTGAGCGACAGCACGCAAACCTATGATATCTTATCGTTCAGCTTGCCGGCGCAACATCGGCCACAGCCGGTAACTTATTTGCAAATCGTGGCAAGGGATTTGGAAACCAAAGCGCCGCTGCAAGCCAGGCTGGTGCTGTCGGATCCCCGGACGGCCCGTGAGCTGATCACGGACTCCACCGATATATCAGGCGCTTCCTTTGTTGTGATCCCCGCCAAAGATTCTTATGCCTTGCAGCTGAGCAGCGAGGGCTATTTGTTTTACGACAGTTTTATCCGCCCCGAGGCAGGAACGGAGCTAGAGCCTGCAGAGATAGAAATCTTTCTGGAGCGTATAAAAAGCGGTAAAACGGTGGTGTTAGATAATATTTTGTTCCAAGTCAATCAGGCTGTCTTGCTTGCCGAGGCCTACGCCGGCTTGCATAACCTGGAGCAATTCCTGAGTCAAAATCCTGGGTTAAAGGTTCGGATCGAAGGGCATACCGACAATTCAGGCGGGGATAGCTTTAACCAAAAGCTGTCGCAGGATCGGGCTCAGGCTGTTGCCGGATTTTTGACTGATCGTGGAATTGATCCGAAACGAATTGAAGTAGCAGGTTTTGGTTCGAATCGCCCGATAGCATCCAATGAAACAGACAAAGGCCGCGCAAAAAACAGACGGGTGGAGCTAAGGATAATTTCCGGCTTCTAAATAGTGTCTGTCTTTAAATAGGCTTCAGACAACGATTTCAATTGAACTTCTTCCTGCTTTTTGGGGCTGTTAGATGGCATAAGTCTGCTAAGCTGTTCCGTAATAAACTGCACATCATCGGTCATTGCATGAGTCGAAATCGTTGCCCCGGAAACGGCGTCAATATTTTTGCCTACTTGAAGACTACTGTTGCCTCGATAGCCAAAAAATTGTTTGAGCCACCATTTGGCGGTGATTTCGTGACCATGGGTGGCCGCATAGTTGAAGATTCTGATATACTGCACTGATGCCGTTGTGTCAAAAAAGATATAGTAATCGAAATATTCCTTATCTCCGGTTTTATCAGCAGCATTTGCGATGGAACAGCCGCCGGAGCGACAACTGAAAACACGCCCAAGATAGAGATAGGCCTGTGTTTCACCATTTGCAATCACGCTATAGAAGTTACCTGCGGGCATCGCTTTGGAATCCTTGAACTGCTGGAATTCGGCTTGTTTCAGGTTCAGCTGTTTGCGGATGTCTTTTTCGAGCGAGCGTGGAAAATTCTGTTCCTGCGCTCCGGCGGGAGGCAGGAACAAAAGCAGATTGATATTGAAAATAAGGATTAGAATATTTTTCATGGGATTTGTTAAAACATAATTCCAAAACCGGCATTGAAGGTGGTTGAATAGGCATCGGCTGAGGCGGGTTTCACCAATTGAATATCGGTTTTAAACACGGCACCCTGCACGAGTCTCCAAGTTAGTCCGGTAGTTATGGCCTGCACCTCATTGGCTTCTGCCGGGGAGAGTCCTCCGGCTGTTTTTGCCTGGGTGTTGTAGGCTTCGTAGCGCACAAAGGGGATTAGTCCGGCTTGCTGATCGCTGTTTCCAAGCAGGTCGTAGGCGGCCTCCACATAGTATCCGTTCAGGGCGCTGCCCAAATCGCTGGCAGCAAACTGATTGTACGCAGCCGTATTGTTCACGGAGGCATAATACAGTTGTCCGCGAAACTGCCAGTGTTTCAAGGTGTAACGTGCATCAAGGCCGATCATATTGATACCCACCACGGAGGAGTCGGCAGTGGCAAGGGCAGCGGCATCCTGTTTGTCCAGTTTGTTATACAAGCTGCTCTGTGTTTTGCCGAAATAGCCCGAAAGTCCAAGGTTAAGGCCGCGAAGTCCAAAATATTCAAGCTTTGCGGTCAGGTTCGGTGAGCTGATGGTTGATTCTGCACCTTTTTGCCTTCCGGAGCGAAAACCATTGGCACCATTCAAGCGGGCGCTCCCGTCGTAGCCATTAAAACCGTTGACTACATAGAGCTGATATTTAATGCTTAAAGGTAAATAATTTCCGGTGATTCCAAAGCCAATTTCACGCCAGGTGGTGGGGGCAATCTTGCCGTCGATCAATGGTCTTTCGACTCCATTAAAGGTCGTGGGTTCGTGGTATTCATTGATAATTCCCATGGGAATCAAGAGTAATCCGGCACGAAACTGAACCAGCTGATTGAGCTTGTATTGCAAAAAAGCCTGCTCCACATAAACTTCCGAAACATGCTCGAATTCGAGCTCGGTTACAAACTGCACCTTGTCGCTGAAATTGTAGCCAAACAGCATCACCATGCGATGCACATCCAATTTGCCGTTGTGGCGCAAGTCATTGTCGAATGGCTGGTTATAATGTACTTCGCCATAGCCGCCAATAGTAAGCTTGCTTTGTGATGCCAATAAGTTATCAGCCATATTTAAATAGGTGTTTTGATTTTCTTGGGCAACAGCCACAACTGTTGTCAGTAAAAAGAAGATGGAAAGAAGGGTTGACTTCATCGGTTTTGTTATTGATTAATACTGCTGCAAAAATATTGCTTAGAAACAGGTGCGGGAATACCTAAATCAAGTGATATTTTAATGCTGTGTTTAGCTGAAAAGTGTAATTTTACCTTTTCTTTGTTTAAACCGATTCATACATTACACACAGTATGCTGTTACTTGTTTTATATCTTTTACTTGCTTTGGTGGTGTCGTTTCTATGTTCGATACTCGAAGCAGTGCTTTTATCGGCTCCAGTGCCTTATTTGCGCACAAAATCAGAGTCGGGAAGCAAGTTGGCAGCAGACTTGCTTGGCATGAAGGGTCAAATTGACAAACCCTTGTCGGCCATCCTTTCGCTTAATACGGTGGCACATACTGTTGGTGCTGCAGGTGTGGGAGCTCAGGCTACTTTGGTCTTTGGCGAGGTATATTTTGGAGTTGTGTCTGCGGTACTCACCCTGCTTATTCTTATCTTTACCGAAATCATTCCGAAAACAATAGGCGCACGCTATTGGCGCAATCTGCTTGGTTTTACCTATTATACTATTCGTGTGCTGGTGGTACTGGCTTATCCGCTTGTTGTGATGTCTTCGCTGATTACCAATCTTTTTGCCAAGCAGAAGGCGGAGCAAACCATCAGTCGTGAGGAGCTTGGTTTGCTTGCTGATATTGGCAATCAGGAGGGTGTGCTGGGAGAACAGGAAAGCAGAATCATCAAGAACATCATCAGCCTGCGACAGGTTAAGGTGGCTGATATCATGACCCCGAGGGTGGTTGTTGCTGCGGCTGATGAAACCTTAACGATGGCGGATTTTGGGCAGGATCCCAAATTTATCAGCTTCACCAGGATTCCGATTTATCATGAAAACATCGAACACATCAACGGTTATATTTTTCGGCAAGCGGTATTTGAACAGCTGGCGGAGGATCATCATGACAAGCAGATAGCTGTTCTAAAACGAACCATCGTGGTTGTCCCGGAATCAATTCCAGTGCTTAGCCTCTGGGATCAGATGGTCAGCAAAAGGGAGCATATTGCTTTGGTTGTTGATGAGTATGGTGGAACGGCCGGCATCGTTACCATGGAGGACATTATCGAGACCTTGCTGGGATTCGAGATTATGGATGAAAGGGATGCGATCCAGGATATGCAGCAGTATGCGCGCGATCGCTGGAAGAAAAGACAATAATGTTTTTTTTGATCGCTTAATGAACATTCTTAGGCGATGCTTGTCGTGTTGGTAGTTTTAATTGTTTACTATGCAGCAAATAGTTACGGTGACATTTTTTCGCTATAGCGGAATTCGCAACAAAATTTGGGGAATGAGCCAGATGTTTCTTGTCCGTGAGGCGATGCGTCAAATGGCGGGAGTATCGTTCTTTAAGCCGCTGGGAACAGGTGGTGGAGCGGGTTACAGCCTTATGCCTGATTTTGGTGTGTATGGTTTGCTCGTGGTATGGAAGGATATTTCCTTTGCTGAGGATTTTTTGAAGAGCACGAAGTTCGATGAATTTAGAATGCATAGCGCTGAGCAATACACCGTTTTTATGACACCAGTTCTTGCTAAGGGAAGCTGGTCGGGTTTCAGCGATTGGCAGGTTTCGGCTGATACAGATGCAAATGCTGCTGTGGCGGTGATTACTTACGCCACTATTCGAAAGGGTTTTATCATTCCATTTTTGCGTATCACACCCAAGGTGAGTAAGGTAAGCGAGGGTTTTCAAGGCTTGGTTTTTTCCAAGGGAATAGGGGAGAAGCCCATTGGGGAACAGGCAACTTTTACCGTTTGGGAAAATGTGGCGCATGTGGAGCAGTTTGCTTATCGCGGCAAACATCTTGAAGCTATGCGCCTTACACGTACGAAAAACGGCTTTACCGAAGAGCTTTTTGCCCGTTTCAAACCTTTAAAGGCTGTGGGAAGCTATCAGGGAACAAATCCCGTTCAAGAGTTGCTGGATAAGCAGCAAGCTGATACATAGGGCTTGCTGAAAAACCCGAAATAGACAATTCTGGTCATGCACCTACGGATCTTGATACAATTTTATTTTTATAAAGGTTATCGCCACGCTGTGGCTTATATTAAGGTAGGTTGCACCGTTAATATTTATTAGAAATCCTACGGAAAAAGAGGAACTAAGGAGCGTGATGAACTTGAGGCCGGTTATGAAAACTTCAAGATCGGAGCCTTATTTTGCAATGCGGGTATTGAGAAAGGAATGACACGGGAAGAACTTGCTGAAAAAGTCGGAACTACAAAATCCTACATTTCTAAAATCGAGAATAACATTAAAGAAGTCCGTATCTCAAGACTTCAAAATACAGTTGAACTTGGTTTTGGTGGCTACTTAGAATTCTCTGTCAAACTGTAACTTGCCTCTTGACAGAAAGAAGAAATGTCGCCCTTTGTAGCATACAAAAATATCAGTAAATTACGGTAACTGCTCCTCTGGCTTCGATCTGACGCCCTTCAGCATTGCGGTAGCGATAAACCCAAATATAGGTGCCCCGGCTCACTTTCTCGGTCTTGTATTTTCCGTCCCAGCCTTGCTGAAAATCACGGGTTTCGAAAATCAACTGTCCCCAGCGGTTATAAACCTGAAAAACATAATCGCCGGCAGGATCAAAACGCGAAATTGGTTTAAATTCTGGCGTATAGCCGCCGGGTTTAAAGGCATTTGGTACAAATAATTCACTGTCGAATCCAACACTCACCCGATTTGAAGCAGCCTTGACAAGGGGTTCTCCTGGCTGAGTGGCAGCTTCGGCTACAATATAATAGCTAATATTTCCGGCTTCGCCGCTTTGCGGAATGTCATTGTCAGTGAAGCTGGTAGCCGAAGTGGTATGGATTTCGATGTAGGCCTCTTCACCGATTTTTCTAAACAGGGTGTAAGCTTCCACAGCCCAGCCTTCATAGGCGTTCCAGCTAAGTTCAACGCTTTCTTCGGCTTGCGCTTCTGCGGTGAGGAAGATGCTGCGATGGGGTGTCACAGCAGGCAGCTTAAAGCCGCAATAGTCTGTTAGTGCAAGGTCGTACCAATAGGCCGTCTGGCTGCTGTTGGCCTCGCTGTCGCTATAGCTTACAGCACCAAAATTGCCCGACTCAAGTTGTTGATAAAACTGCAATGCATTACTGTTTTGGTCGGCTGTGCGCCATATTTCCAAGCCGTTTATAGTGCCCGAACCTGTTATCTCGCCAAGCAAAGTAACTGATCCGTCTTCTTCAACGGAAACCGCCATAATTGTTGGCGGGTCAGGACGTTCGTAAGCAGGTGTGTCGCGGGATTGGCTGTTTGAGTTGCTGCCTTGTTGCAGGCCTTCGATAGCATAAACGGCTTCCACTTTATAGGTGTATATCTGATCAGGATCAAAACCCGAATGGGTGTATTCGTAAACGTTAGTGAATTTATAATCTCCGGTAACCAGCTCATTGTCATAAGTGAGAATTTGATCCACCGGTGTGAGGGAACTCTGCGCCAGCGTAGCAATGGTGTTGAAGTTTGGATCGCCCTCAACACTGGCTTTTATGACATAGGAAATAGGCTCAAAACCATTGAAAAACGAAGTCCATTTTATCGTGTTTGTCAGCGCACACTCATCATAAACGATTGTTTCATAAAGAAAAATGGTCTGCATTTCTTCTGACTCATAAATGGGATTCGCTTCTAAATTGATCCGGTAGATTTGCTTTTTTTGGCCTGCATTAGAGTTTTCATCCACATAAGTCAAATCGGAAGCACTCACCCTGTCAATCTCCTGAAAAGCACCCTGATCATCACCCGGGATAAAGTACTCAAAACGGGATATGATATAGATCTCATTCTCATTATTCAGCAGCTGTTTCCATTGGATTTCAACATGATTATTCTCGTCAATACTAACAGACTCAATAACGGGGTTTACTTGCCCCATAATATTTGTATTACAGCCAATTAGGAGTAGTGATAAACCGATTATTATATGTTGATAAAACCGCTTCATTATTTGATTTATTCCGGTTTTTGCAGCTCGTCGCCAACCACCACCGTTACCATGCTTGCCGGATCCAGGTATTTAATGGCCAGCATTTTTAGTTCGTCGGCAGTTGTGGCTTGAATTCTTTCCAGGCTTTCCTTATAAAACTGCATATTCATTCCGCTGTCGTAAACCGAACGAAATCGTTCGGCCTGATTAAACACCCCATCGAGGGCACGTAAATAGCTGCCATTGAGGTAGTTTTTAACCAGCTCCAGTTCGTCGCTGCTAACGGTTTCTTCGCGCAGCCGCTTGAGCTCGTGTTGTATTTCTTTTAAAGCGGCTTGCGTCACGGCAGTACCCGTTTCGGTCGAGATGGCGAAAGAGGTGGCATGACGCATAGGCATCACCTGTGAGTTTATGCCGTAAGTATAGCCTTTATCCTCCCGAATATTGGTCATCAGCCGCGAACCAAAATAGCCCCCCAGAAGCGTATTAAGCAGCAGAAAAGGGATATAATCCGGATGCTGGCGAAGCATCAGCGGTCTTCCTATCATGATGGCCGATTGCAGGGCTTTTTCTCTTAAAACGGGATGATAGCCCGACTGAAAATCAAAATCCAGGGGCAGCATGGATTTGCTCCCGCCTTCGCGCCAAACACTTCCTAATTCATTGTTTATTAGTTTAATATCACTGTCGCCTATTGCTCCACTCAAGATCATATAGGCATTATCCGGGTGAAACTGCTGTTGGTAATACTGAATTAAATCGCTGTTGCTTAGCAGATCGAAATCCACTTCTGAAGCTGCCTGGCCATAAGCTGTATCAGCGCCAAAAATGAGTTTGTTGAAAGCCATCCGCGCCATTTGTTTGGGTTTCTGGCTATTGATGATAAAAGCCTGTTTTTGCCGCTTGTTTTTTAGTTTGAAGTCGCGCGTTCTGAAGCTTGCTTCTGTCAGCATGCTTTTAAGCAATGGCAATAATTTCGGCAGGTGTTTTTGCAAACAATAGAGACTTATCCAGGCGGTATCTTTGGAGGCCTGCAGATCAATGTATGCGCCGTAGTAGTCAACTTTGGAGGCGATGGTGCCTCCGCTAAAAGAGGCGGTGCCTTCTTTGAGCATTTTAATTGTAGTGCTGGCAACAAGTTTCTTGGTTTGCCAGATACTCCCTGCGTCAAAAACAATATCCAGCCGTATTGCCGGATGGATGGCATTGCCAAAAACAAACAACGGTATCCCGTTATCCAAGCTTAGCTTTTGCGGTTCGCTCAACTTGAGCGCTACGGTTTTTATCAGCGATGGTGCTGATCTTCTGTCGGGTTGTATTGCGCGCATAATTAGTTTTTTTCGCTTAAGTAGAATAGTGTGGAGCAATTGTCGGGGCGAAGCACTTCGCGGGCTTTATCCAGTATGTTTGCCGGTTTCACGGCTTCGTACTGCTCGGGCACTTCGTTGATCATTTCGGGACGACCCAGGTGTGCAAAGTAAGCCAGATTCATGGCTTTGTTCAAGGCCGAAAGCTCGCCGAAAGTGTGTGTCGCGATCGCCTTGTTTTTTACTTTACGCAATTCTGCTGCCGTTGGAGCTTTTTGCCTCAGTTTTGCAATGGCTGCTTCGAGGGCATTATTGGCGAGATCCGGGTCAACGCCCGGACTAATTTTTCCGGTAACGATAAGCAGGCCGGGGTCGATATCGCCTGTTACAAAGGCATTTATTTCGGAAAACAGCTGTTGTTGTCGCACCAGCGTTTTATACAGCCTTGACGACTGCCCTGATCCCAGCATATCAGAGATGAGGTCTGTGGTGTAAAAGTCATCGTCGGCACGCCCGCACATATGCCAGGCCTTGTAAATGGCAGATTGCGGAACACTTCGGCTTACCCTTAGTTCACGGGCTTCCTGCTGTCTGGCTTCCTGCGGCAACGATCGCTTGTTGTCGGCTCCACGAGGAATGGAACCGAACCATTTCTCGGCCATTTGCTTCACTTCCGCGCTTTGCAAATCACCGGCAACTACTACAATAGCATTGTTCGGATTATAAAACCGTTGATAGAAAGCACGCACATCATCGAGGCTTGCCTCCTCAATATGACGGATCTCTTTCCCGATCGTATTCCACTGATAAGGATGCGTTTTGTATGCCAATGGCTTGAGCAGCAGCCACACATCACCATAAGGCTGATTCAGGTAGTTTTGCCTGAACTCTTCCGTCACAACCTGTCGTTGCACCTCCAGACTTTTCTCGCTAAAAGCCAGATCCAGCATGCGGTCTGATTCGAGCCAGAAGGCTGTCTCCAGATGCTTTGCCGGCAGGCTGAGGTAGTAATTGGTGATGTCGTTATTGGTGAAGGCATTGTTGTCGCCTCCGGCACGCTGCAATGGCTCATCATATTTCGGGATATTGATCGAGCCACCAAACATCAGATGCTCAAACAGATGGGCAAAACCTGTTTTGTCAGCTTGTTCGTCCCTTGCTCCAATATTGTAGATAATATTAACCGCAGCAATAGGTGTGGTGGGATCATGGATCACATAAAAGGGAAGTCCGTTGGCAAGTTGAAAATGAGCGTATTGTATCATATCAGAAATTAAAAAGCGTTGTTTAATTTATACAAAAGTAGTTAAGTTGAGGCAAACGATAGCAAGGCTTAACAGTGTTTTACGTTGAGTTGCTGTAGTTCAAACTGCTTTTTGCCGGTTTTATTTTGAGATGGACAAGATTATGGATGGCCTTGCTTGCCGAAAAGAATCACATTCAGGTTGTTGATATGAAATAATATGTATATTTACGAAATGAAACATTTACCCGGCCAGGTAATCTAAAATCATTTATGGAAGTTTTTAACAATAAAAGTCGTGCTGAATTAATTGCGGAACTCGTTAGATACCGCGAATTATATGGCATTTCTGATCAGTCTGCTCCAAGCGGAACTGATGAAACCGACAAGCAATCCTACCTGAAAATCCTACTTGATGCAATTCCTGATTTCATTTTCGTTTTTGATCATCAGGGAACTTACCTCGATTGTCAGACAGGAAGAAAAGACCGTTTAGCCATGCCTGTGGAGCAATTTATGGGACGTAAGGTAACTGACCTCTTTCCTGCTGCTTTTTCGAGCTTGATTATGGATGCCATAAATACTGTAATTAGCAGCAAATCCGATAAAGTGATTCAGTATGATCTTGAGATCGAAGAAGAAAAACGCAATTTTGAAGCTACCTTCAGCCCTTTTGGTGAGGAAAAAATAATTGCCATTGTCAGAGATATTACTGATAGAAAGATAATTGAGCAAGAATTTCAAAATAGTCAGAACAAGTATTACGAGTTGCTTGATCTGGCTCCTGACTTGTTTTTTCAGGGCAACGAAAAAGGCGAGATTCTCGAATGCAACCAAAAAGCTGTTGCCTTAACAGGTTTCAGTCGCGCAGAACTTTTGCATAAACCGTTGGCCAGGCTTTTCGATCCGGGCGAACTAAAGCATAAGCCACTTCGTTTCGATTTGCTGAATGATGGCGATCAGATTATCCAGGAAAGGACAGTTATCACCAAAAGCGGCGACAAGCTGCCGGTAGAGATGAATTCGCGCCGGATGCACGATGGCACTTATCAAACATTTATGCGGGATCTTACCGAGCGCAGACAAAACGAACGCAAGCTTCAGCAGGCTTACGATACCTTCAGGGGGATATTCAATACTGTTTCGGAGGCCATTTACATACAGGATGCAGCAGGTACTTTCGTAGAAGTAAATGATGGCGCGCTCAAGATGTATGCTTGTACGCGAGAAGAACTTATCGGCCAAAGCCCGCTAACGGTAGCTGCTCCGGGCATGAACGATCTTGATGAGGCACAACGGCTGAGTGCTGAAACGCTAAGAACCGGTGTAGAGTCCAGGTTTGAGTTTTGGGGCAAACGCTGCGACGGATCTATCTTTCCCAAAGACGTTAGTGTGAACCGGGGAACATTTTTTGGTGAACAGGTGCTGATTGCTACCGCCAGAGATATTAGCGCGCAAAAACAGGCAGAGAAGCATATATACGAGAGCGAGAAAAAATACAGACAGCTGTTTGAGACCATCAGGCAGGGCGTAATTTATCACGACAAAGATGGCTTGATCCTCCAATCCAATCCTGCAGCTCACAACATTTTGGGATTGTCGCAGGAGCAACTCACCGGCAAAAAGCTCACACGGGCATTGTGTAATTGGATTCGTGAAGACGGAACTTATTTAGCTGACGAGGACTATGCAGGCTACAAGGCATTAAAGCATGGGAAATCGCAGCAAGATGAGCTTATTGGTATTTTAAATCCGGTTGACAAGCAGTACCGGTGGATCCTGGTAAATGCCTATCCCGAATTTGAAAATGGTGGAGAAAAACCCTTTCAGGTGCATGTCTCCTTCACGGATATCACCGCCCTCAAAACCGCTGAAATGAAGCTTGAAGAGAGCGAAGCAACTTACCGTAATCTGTTTCAGAACGCTCAGGTGGGTCTGTTCCGAACACGCATATTCGACGGGCAGGTGTTAGAAAGTAACGAACAACTGGCGCATATGTTTGGCTTTGAAAACAGGGCAGAATTCGTGAAATCGTATCAAACCGGAGGTAATTATGTTGATGAGGGTAAGCGGGAAGAGATGCTGGAAATACTCAATAGGACAGGCTCTGTCAAGAACTATGAGGTACGGTTTTACAAGAAGGACAAGTCTGTTTTCTGGGTCAACTATTCTGCCCGAATTAATACTGAAAAGGGCTGGATTGAAGGCGTTGCTGAGGATATTACCAAAAGAAAAACGTCAGAACTTCAGTTGATCGAAGCCAAGAATAAAGCCGAGGAAAGCGACCGGCTCAAATCTGCTTTTCTGGCCAATATGAGTCACGAAATTCGTACACCCATGAATGGCATCCTGGGTTTTACACAGATTTTGCAACGCAGGGAAATTGGCAGGGAAGACAGGCAGCATTATATCGATATTATCGAAAAAGCTGGTAGCCGTCTGCTCGAAACGGTTGACAACCTGATTGATATAGCCAAAATTGAAACAAAGCAGGTGCCTGTCAAGGCATCAACCATGGATGTTGAAGAGAAATTAGTGGAGCATGTTAATTTTTTCGCGCCATTGGCTGACCAAAAGAAGCTCAAAATAAAGTTGAATATTCAGCTGTCGGGTCCTTCTGAAAAAATTGTTACAGATATTTATAAGTTCGATTCTGTGATAACAAATCTGATCAAAAATGCCATAAAATATACCAGTGAGGGCGTCATTGAGGTAGGTTGCTATGTAAAACAGGATATGATCGTATTTTTTATCAGCGATACCGGCTCCGGGATTCCAAAAAGCAGGCACGAAGCAATCTTTAACCGTTTTGAACAAGCTGATGTAAATGACCGCATGGCATTGCAGGGTTCTGGTTTGGGCCTGGCAATTGCTAAAGCCTATATCGAAATGATGAAAGGCAAGCTATGGCTGGAATCGGAGGAGGGAAAAGGATCCGTGTTTTACTTTAGCCTGCCCTTAAAACAGCTGCAGCACGAAGCTGCTGAACAGGCTGTGGCAATTCATGAACCGGATGAAGTTTATGAGAAACGCAATATGAAAGTGTTGATTGCTGAGGACGATCCCAGCAGCTCTTTATACCTCGAAACCATCTTGAAAGGAATTGGAGCTGAGGTGATGGTAACACGAACAGGCAGAGAAACGGTTGAGGCAGTTAAACTTAATCCCGACATCAGCTTTGTGTTAATGGATATAAAAATGCCTGATGGAAGTGGCCTGGAAGCGACACGTGAAATAAGAAAAACGAAGCCGCTGTTGCCCATCATTGCTCAAACGGCTTATGCACTTTCGGGCGATGAGCAACGTGCCATTGAAGCTGGTTGCAATGCTTATCTGACGAAACCTGTCAGAAGGCCGAAATTGCTGGAGCTGATAAAGCAAATCGTTGGATAATCTGCAAAACAACTTGGCTTTAAAGACTGAACAGCGCTATTTCAATAGCTTGTGGAATATTTTCCGGCTATTAACCATTGGTGTTACTGCTGTTGTGTCGGTTAAGTTGCAGCAATTTTTTTCCGGATCAAATGAAGCTATCCTAAAACCAATCAATACTTCGTCAGATTATTTCGCAGCTGAAACAGCCTATCAGATGAAAAAAATCGTGTATCTTTGATACTTAAAAATTATAAGCAGGTGATCTTGGTAAATTGCTGAAAATGAAAGTTGTATTGATGTTATCAATCAGTAAGTTATTTTTTGTTCAGTATTACCGGAAAACCACAAAACTTTTAGAATATGTTAAGAGATGAAAAACTTTTCGACCTGATACGTCAGGAAAAGGAACGTCAGATGCACGGTATTGAACTTATCGCTTCGGAGAATTTTGTGAGTGATCAGGTTCTTGAATCCATGGGATCGGTGCTTACCAACAAATATGCCGAGGGCTATCCCGGCAAACGCTATTATGGCGGCTGTCAGATCGTGGATCAAACGGAGCAGCTGGCTATTGATCGTGCCCAAACGCTTTTTGATGCAGCCTATGCCAATGTGCAGCCGCATTCAGGCGCTCAGGCCAATATGGCCGTGTTTTTGGCTTGTCTTAATCCGGGCGATACCTTTATGGGGCTCGACCTTTCGCATGGGGGACACCTCTCGCATGGGTCGCCGGTAAATATTTCCGGAATACTCTATAATCCAATAGCTTATGGCGTTGATGAAGAAACTGGTCTGGTCAATTACGACAAGATGGAGGCTTTGGCGCTTGAACACAAGCCAAAGCTGATTATTGCAGGTGCCTCTGCTTATTCCAGAGACTGGGATTATGAGCGCATGCGTGATATAGCTGATCAGGTAGGAGCGGTGCTGCTGGCAGATATCTCTCATCCTTCGGGGCTTATCGCACGCGGCTTACTCAATGATCCGATCGAATTTTGCCATATCGTGACTACCACAACGCACAAAACATTGCGTGGACCGCGCGGTGGCCTTATCGTGATGGGGGAAGATTTTGAGAATCCCTGGGGCAAGAAAACGCCCAAAGGCGAGATAAAAATGATGTCGGCCTTGCTCAACTCAGCTGTATTCCCGGGTATTCAGGGTGGTCCGCTGGAGCATGTGATTGCCAGCAAAGCAGTGGCTTTTGGTGAAGCCCTTACCGATGAGTATTTTCAATATATCCTGCAAGTGAAAAAGAATGCCGATGTAATGGCAGAGGCCTTTATTAGCCGCGGATATCATGTGATTTCAGGAGGAACAGATAACCACCTGATGCTTATCGACCTGCGTTCGAAGTTTCCGGATATTACTGGAAAAGTGGTGGAAAATACACTGGTAAAAGCAGATATTACCATCAATAAAAATATGGTGCCTTTCGATAGTCGCTCACCTTTCCAGACTTCAGGATTGCGTGTGGGAACGCCGGCAATCACCACCCGCGGACTTAAAGAAGCGCATATGGAGCCCATCGTCGATCTGATTGATGAAGTAATTAGTCATATTGATGATGAGAAAACTATTGACGCTGTTCGGCTTAAAGTAAACAAGATGATGAGCGAATTCCCGTTGTTTAACTGGTAAGTTGCTGGGCTAAACCGACCTAAACCCGGGAAGTGTTCCCGGGTTTTTTTTTTTGACAAAAACAAAAAATATACTTGACTGTTAGTCTTATATGAAAAGTAAGTGAAGAAATTTACAATTTGTTAATTTTGTAAAGTTTTGATTCTTAGATCAAAGGTGTAATTTTATCGTTTTTAATGGAAAAATGCACCTTAATAAATTTCATTAAGAAATAAACAACAGTTTGTTCATTGTTTTTTTAAAAACCCGTTCTTATAAAGGCTTAATGAACAGAACTTTGAAGTGATATAATACGATAGTTAGCATGGTAAAGTGTTTTGTTTTTTTAACAACCAATCTTTAAAAGCTATGAAAACAATATATGTAGTCCGTCATGCCAAATCATCCTGGGATTTTCCTGCCTTGCCAGATCATGACAGGCCCTTACTTGAAAAAGGCAAGAAACGCACTAAAAAGGTAATCGACTACCTCTTGAAGCAGTCCATTCAGCTTGATTTTGTGATCAGCAGTTCGGCAGTTCGAGCCAGCGAAACAGCTGATTACATCGCCCGTGCGCTTGGCTATGACAGTGGAAGCATAAAGTATGATCCAAGTCTGTATCATGCTGACAGTGAAATGATTTTTGAGCAGTTTTTGGATTTGAATGATGAATATAAATCCCTAATGCTTGTTGGCCATAATCCGGCGCTGACCAATTTCGTGAATAACTGGTTGAAGCCACCGATCGACTGGCTGCCCACTTCGGCTGTGGTTTGCCTGGAGTTTAGCACAGATCATTGGGACGAGCTGCGTCATGCTCCGGCCAAACTCAATTTTATCGTTTTCCCGAAACTTATAAAAGGGCAATAGAAAAGCAGCCTTCAACACTTTATGGTAGTTTTGTAGGCTCAGCGTAACAGTATTGGCGAAAAAAGTATGAAGAAATTTTTAATTAACAGAGAGATAAGCTGGTTGCATTTTAATGCCAGGGTTTTGCAAGAGGCAAAGGATGAGCATAATCCGCTGCTCGAGCGACTACGTTTTATTGGTATCTATTCCAATAACAGGGATGAGTTTTTTCGGGTGAGGGTGGCCACCTTGCGGCGTCTGCGGAAGTTAAAAAAGGATAAGCCCGAGTTTTTGGCTTACGATCCCGCTAAAATATTAAATGATATCCGCTTGATTATCAAGGAGCAAGAGGAGACTTACATGGCCACCTACCTCGAAATTGCTGAACAGCTCAAAGACCATGATATCCATCTTATCGACGATCAGAATCTTAGCGAAGACATGGGAAAGGCAGTGGTTCGCTATTTTCGGGAGTCGGTTCATCCCCATCTTTTTCCGATCATGCTCAGCGGATTGAGCGATCTGAACAACCTCAAGGACAATTCTATCTACCTGGCGCTGGTCATGCGCAATTCGCAGGATTTGATACCGGAGAATTATGCCTTGGTGAAGGTTCCAACAAGCAGGGTTTCCAGGTTCTTTCTGCTTCCCGAGTCCAACGGAAAGACCAATGTTATGTTGCTCGATGATGTGATTCGCTACAACCTGGGCGAGATTTTCCTGCCTTTTGGATATGATAGCTTTGAAGCGTATTCATTAAAGTTTACCCGCGATGCAGAGCTGGATATCGATAACGACATCTCGAAGAGTTTTATTGAGATTATGGCAGAGAGTCTGAAACAGCGCAAAAAAGGGGTTCCTGTGCGTTTTATCTATGATGAAGATATGCCCGAGACCCTGCTGAATAAGCTCCTTAAGAAATTTAGGGTGAGCAAAAATGACATCATGATATCCGGCTGGAAGTATCATAACTTCAGGGATTTTATGGATTTCCCTAAGATTGGCTCAAAAGAGCTATATGCCGATGATCTTCCACCACTGCGACATCCCGACTTGCCGCCGTATAAAAGCATTTTTGGTGTAATTCGCCAAAAAGACATCATGCTGCACTATCCCTATCAATCCTTTTCGCATCTGATCGATCTATTGCGTGAAGCCTCCCTGGATCCTAAAGTGCGTTCCATAAAAATGACGCTATACCGCGCAGCACGTGATTCAAAAGTTATCAATGCCCTGGTAAATGCAGCACGTAACGGTAAATCGGTGACGGTTTTTCTGGAGCTTCAGGCCCGCTTCGATGAGAAAGCAAATATACAGTGGACCGAGAAACTGCATGAAGAAGGCGTTAAGGTGATTAAGACTATTCCCGGCCTCAAAGTGCATAGTAAGTTATTGCTAATCAGAAGAAAAGAAGAGGGTAAAAACGTATATTATTCCAATATCACTACCGGAAACTTCAACGAGAGCACTGCACGGGTTTATGCTGATGACAGCTTGTTTACAGCAGATGAACGCATCGGTGTTGAGGTAAGCAAGATGTTTCAGTTGTTCGAAACGCCTTATGCACCGCCTGATTTTCAGGAATTGGTGATTTCGCCCTCCAATATGCGCAAGCATTTTATCAAGCTGCTTTCTGCTGAGATTAGCAATGCGAAAGCGGGAAAAGAAGCTTCGGTGATCCTTAAACTCAATAGTCTGGTTGACGGGAAACTTGTCGCAAAGCTTTATCAGGCCAGTAATGCCGGCGTTAAGATACAGATTATCTGCAGGGGGATTTGTGTGTTAATTCCCGGTTTGCCCGGAAAAAGTGAGAACATCGAAGTCATCAGCATCGTTGATCGTTTTCTGGAACACAGCCGGGTGTATATCTTTGCCAATGGAGGTAAGCCGCTGTATTATATCTCTTCAGCTGATTGGATGGTTCGCAATCTGGATCACCGTTTTGAGGTTACAACACCTGTCAAGGACAAGCAAATACAGCAAGAGCTTTACGATATGTTGCAGATTCAGTTGCGCGACAACTGCAAGGCGCGTTTACCCAATCGGGAAATCGTGAACCAATACAAGAGCAGAGAGAAAGGAACGGCTTTGGTGCGGTCTCAGCTGGTTATTTATGAGTATCTCAAAAAGAAATCGCTGCTGGGTCAGGGCTAAAGCCCTCGTGAATAGTGCGAGCTCATCATCCCCGGCCTGAAGGCCAGGGATAATGAAGAACCAGTTTTGATGCAGCACAGAGAGTCTGGGTTTTTTATGGACTGGCGCTGATGAAAAGCGATATGCCTTTATAGTTAAGAGTCGAAGGTATGAAGAAGCGATCAGTTACCTGGGGTGTCCATAATCCCGGCGCTACTGAGGCTTCCGATATCCGATGCCAGTGAAGAACCCAAGGTCTTCTCCGCTTACGAAGCAAGTGACTCAGCGGCCAGGGTGATGAGCTAGTCTTCATTAACTCCGGCCTTTAGGCCGGACTTAGGTGCCCTGCCAGCACACAAGGGCTTTAGCCCTGACTGCTTAATATTAACGTCCAACACTTACTCCTTAAGGGATATATCGTATTTTTGCAAAAAACTAATTGCATGATTTCTTTTGAAGAAGCCTATAAGATTGTTACCACAGATATACAGCCCCTTTCTGCAGAAATAGTTACGCTGGCTGATAGCCGCGGCCGTGTGTTGTCGGAGCGTATTGTCAGCGACATGAATATGCCGCCTTTCGACAAGGCCGCTGTGGATGGCTTTGCCTGTCGCCGTGTTGATCTTGGGAAGGCCTTGAAAGTAACAGCAGTAATTCCTGCCGGAAGTGCGACTGCACAAGCCATCGAAGAAGGCTGTTGCGCAAAAATTATGACAGGAGCGATGATTCCTGCCGGTGCTGATTGCGTCGTAATGGTTGAAGAGACAGCAATAGCAGCTGACAAAACGGTCATTGTAAAGAACCTGAAGACCAAGAATAACATAGCTTATAAAGCCGAAGATATTCAACAAGGCGATAGCGTGATTCCTGCCCACACACTGATAAAGCCACAACATATGGCGGTTATGGCTGCTGTTGGCGCTGTAAATCCGCAAGTATTCAGAAGGGTTCGGCTTACTGTATTCAGCACTGGCGATGAGTTGGTTGAGCCCCAGCAAAAACCTAAAACCGGACAAATACGTAACAGCAATGGCATACAGCTTATTAATCAGGCCGCTGCCATGGGTTGCGAAGCACGCTATGGAGGCATTATCCCTGATGATGAGTCGGCCAGTCGCAAGTTGATCAGCGAAGCTCTTGTCTGGTCTGATGTGCTGATTATGTCGGGAGGCATCTCGATGGGGGATTTTGACTATATTCCTCAAATACTAAACGACTTGGGCTTTCAGCTGCATTTTCAAACCATTGCAGTACAACCCGGAAAGCCTACGGTATTTGGCCGTTCGGGCGAAAAGTTTGTGATGGCCTTGCCGGGAAACCCTGTTTCCTCGCTGAATATTTTTGAGCTGCTGGCCAAACCCATGCTATACCGGCTGATGGGTTACGCTTTTGAGCCACAGCGGATTTTGCTTCCACTGTCGCAGGATTACCGCAGAAAACGTGCATCACGGCTGGCTTTTGTGCCGGCGCGGTTAACTTCAGAATCAGCGGTAGAACCGATTGGCTATCATGGCTCAGCCCATATCAGTGCACTCGTTGAAGCCACAGCGCTGTTCGAAGTGCCGGTGGGAACAGATTTTATTGCCAAAGGAGAACAAGTGCATGTACGATTCATTTAACCGAAAAATCACTTATCTGCGCATTTCGGTCACTGACCGTTGCAACCTGCGTTGCCGCTACTGCATGCCCGAAGAAGGTGTGAAACCGCTTCCGCATGACGAAATACTGAGCTTTGAGGAGATCCTTGAAGTGGCTCGTTTTGCTGTTGCACATGGTGTAAACAAAATCCGTATTACCGGAGGTGAGCCGCTGGTGCGCAAAGAAATAGTAGCATTGGTAGCACAGCTTGCCAAACTGACCGGCCTGAAGGATTTTGGGATGACAACCAATGGTATTTTATTGCCAAAGTTTGCACAGCAGCTGGCCGATGCCGGTTTGAAAAGGGTGAATATCAGCCTGGATACCGTTGACCCGGAAAGGTTCAAATGGATTACGCGACTGGGCAGTGTGGAGGCTGTTTTCAAAGGCATTGAAGCGGCGCGTGAAGCCGGATTAACGCCCATCAAACTTAATTGTGTGATTAAAAATAATCATGATGAGCCGGATGCTCAAGCCGTAAAAGCCTTTGCTGATGCCAATGGTTTGCAAATACGTTTTATCAAAGAAATGAATCTCGAAACAGGACAGTTTTCTGTTGTCGAAGGCGGCGATGGCGGACACTGTGCCAGTTGCAACCGCATGCGGCTCACGGCTAATGGCGACCTGAAACCCTGTTTGTTTACCGATCTGAGTTATAACGTTCGTGCCCTGGGTGTGGAAGAGGCTTACCTACAAGCCATTCAAAATAAACCTGCCTGTGGTTCTATCAACCAGATGAATCAGTTTAGTAATATTGGGGGGTAGGGGTTTTTTGGTCGAAGGTCAGAAGGTCGAAGGTCTGAAGGTCAAAGGTCTGAAGGTCGAAGGTCTGAAGGTCAAAGGTCTAGGTTTATAAAAAAAGAGGCTTAATTGTACGATCTTTGCTAACAAAACAGCAGCTTATATTGTTATAGCACTGGAAATTCAAACTGATGTAGCTGCCTTTTTTTGAAACCGTAAATAGCTAATAAAATGACAAAACCAAGCGTAAAGATTTGTTGCATCAGTAGTAAGGCTGAGGCTCTTACAGCCATAAAATATGGTGCATCGGCCATCGGTTTGGTGGGTGAAATGCCCAGCGGGCCGGGCGTGATAGACGATAAGCTGATCTATGAGATTGCCAGGATTGTTCCGCCCTCTGTTGCAACTTTTCTGCTAACGAGCGAAACGCGGGCCGATGATATCATTGCGCATCACCGAAGGGTTCAAACTACTACAATTCAAATTGTTGATAAAATTCAATTGGATCAATACCAAAGATTAAGAGATGAGCTTCCAGGCGTGAAACTGGTTCAGGTAATTCATGTGATTGATCACAATTCAGTGAAGGAAGCCATTGAGGTTGCTGCTTTTGTTGATGCCATTTTGCTCGACAGCGGAAACCCTAATTTGAAGGTAAAGGAACTTGGTGGAACAGGCAGAACACATAACTGGGATTTGAGCAGGGAGATTCGGGAGAAAATCGATATTCCGCTTTTTCTTGCAGGTGGCATAAACAAGGAGAATGTGAAACAAGTCATCGCATACGTAAAGCCTTTTGGAATTGACTTATGCAGCAGTGTCAGGACAAACGGACATCTTGACGAAACCAAGCTTGCAGCGTTTTTTAGTGAAATTGACTAAGACCATAGTTTTCAGCAAACATTTAATAAACCCTTAAATAAAGAAGATGATGACAAAGCTTAAAATGTATTTTTTACCGGTGATATTCCTGTTGTTGCTTTCTTCCTGCAGCAATTTGACTGAGGAAGCAGAGAAGCGAATCAATGAACTAAGAGACAAAACAGAGTCCCTGGATTCGTTGCTCAACAGGGAAGTAGAAAAAGTGTGGGCACTCGACTCCCTGATCAACAGAGAAAGCGAGAAAGTGCAAAAGCTCGATTCCCTGATCAATAATTCAGCCTCAAAAATTGATTCCGTTTCCAAGGAAAAGATCAAACTCCTGGAGGAGCTGCTAAACTAAGCAGGATATTGGGGAAAGGGAGTCTGTGGTTGTCGTGGTTGTTCTTGTTGTTGTCTTTGTTTTGTATCAATAAAAAAACTAACGAAAACGTTGGTTTATTGGTCAAAACGAGACAAGGCCAAAGCTAAAGCCAACGCCATAAACCTCTTCAAAGTTGGATTAATCGTGCATTTTTGATCGTTTTAAGGCAATAAAAAACGTCATTAAGCCGGAAAACAGGATATCCGGCTTGCAGGGTGTAATGCATTACTGAATTGATTTTAGCAACGCATCAAAAAAATGTTGCATAATAAAATCTTTACTACCTTTGACCTTACTATACCATGTCAATCAAGGAAGTAGACTGTTTCAAAGCAGGTTTGCAGTCTTCTGGCTTTACTCACTAACTATTCATCTTGTATCATTTTTCATACAAATGCAAATGGCTATATGACCAAATACGATATAAATACGGAGCTAAAACTTGTCATCCACAAGTATAAAGGTGATGTCACAGCCCATCATCTTAAAAATGCCTGGCTTACTTTCATGCACCTTAAATCATTCACTGTGGAAGGGTATAACCTCATATCTGATTATAGCGAGGGAAAATTCAGAATGCACCTCAATGAATTGAATGTGGCCAGAGCTTTCCTGAAAGGACACCGCTATATGTTACAGGGAAAGAAGGAAGCTATTATTTCAAAAGATCCTTATACTACTGCTATAGGTAGTCTTTTCGAACAGTATGCCCTTGAAGATGCAGGAATGATCGTAAAGGTTTTCAATACAAAGGATGCAGCCTTTAGATGGATAATGCATTGTAAATACTCCTGTGGATGCTACCAGAAGAACTGTAAAATTCTGACTGAAAAAAGATACGAGGAATTTATGGAGCGTAATGATTATAATCGGTAACTAAGTTGCTACAGATGCCATACTAACAGCTTGATTCTCTAGTAAGGCGCTAACGCCACGAGAGGAACACGAAAATTTTTTTTGGGCTGAACATGATGAACACTTAAAAAAAAGACTGTCGGGTTATAAATGGTTTTGCTGGTATTAACGCAATTGACAGTCAAAGGGATATTTAGGAATCATACAAACCAATAAAGTTTTTTAGCCATGAAAATGAAAATGAGACCAATACTTTTGAACGTGTTTTCAATTGTATTTTTTGTGTGTTTAGCATTGCCAAACTTAAACGGACAAAATACTGACTCACTGAGCTTAGTTAAAGAAAGTCAGCATTTCGCCTTCTATTCAACCAAAGCTGACATCGGAGTTTTGGATTCGCTTGCAATCATCCTGGAAAAGAATTACGCCAGAATTACGAACCGATTGGGAATAGAGATTGACAAAAAAATCAATGTGAAAGTCTTTCCTGATGTAAAGTCCTTTCATATTGCTGTTAACTATCCTGATTCACCCGATTGGGTTGTTGGTTCGTGTGTTGGAGATGAATTATTGATGGTATCACCATTGAATCCGGGAAGTGTTCACTCCTATGAATCCCTTATGCAGGTGGTTGTACACGAATTTGTTCATATTGCGGTGTACTATACATGTGGGGATAAAGTCCTTAGCGCGTTGCCAAAATGGCTTAACGAAGGATATGCGCAATACGAAGCAGGACAGCTGAATGATCGCGTCCGTAAATCCGTAGAAGCAAGTTTGCGCGATAAGGCCCCAAACTGGGCGCAACTTAATGCCGCATCAGCTATGGAATTTGGCCACATGAATGGATATGCAATTTCTGTTTCTATCGTTGAATTCCTTGTTGATACCTATGGAATTGACAAATTGGTTTTACTGATAAAAGCGCCTGATGATCTTGATACCATATACGGCTTCCCGGAAAATACCTTGGAAGAACAGTGGGTTCGGTATGTAAAACATGAAAATACGGATTAACAGCCGCTGCAAACCCTTGCCTTGAATTTTGAAACAGCCATCTATCACGAAAGATGAAGGATATTATTTACAAATTAAGGACTCAACTAACGGAAAGCATCGACGCCGGGTCAAAAGAAAGAAGTCAGGGATTCTTTAAAGAAAAGATTGATTTTTATGGCGTAAAAGTGCCGGTTGTTAACCAAATCAGTCAGGATAGCTTTAAGGAAATAGAGGCACTTGGGAAAGCAGAGATTTTCAGCCTCATTGAATTTCTTTGGCAATCCGGAAAACTCGAAGAGTCATTTATTGCATGCCATTGGACTTATTCACTTCGCAAAAGCTTTGAGCCAAACGATTTTGAGGTATTCAAAAATTGGATTGATTTGTACGTAAATAACTGGGCATCATGTGATACCTTTTGTAACCATTCAGTAGGTGAATTTATTCAGATGTACCCCGACTTCTTAATGGAAATCAAAAAGTTTACTGAATCAAACAACAGGTGGATGCGAAGGGCTTCCGCTGTTACTTTAATCATTCCTGCCCGAAAAGGCTTGTTTTTGGCCGCCGTTTTTGACATTGCAGATAAGCTCCTGACTGACACCGACGATTTGGTGCAAAAAGGCTATGGTTGGATGTTAAAAGCTGCCAGCCAGTCGCATCAACAAGAAGTGTTTGATTATGTAATGAAAAAAAAATCCATCATGCCCCGGACTTCTTTACGGTATGCCATAGAGAAAATGCCGGCAGAAATGAAGAAACTTGCAATGAACAAATAACTAAAATGACACAAGAATTAAGCTACGTGAATTTGATAGCTCCCTGCGGAATGAATTGCGCGATTTGCATCGGGCATATAAGAGAAAAAAACAAATGCCCGGGATGCAGAGAAGTTGACGCCTATAAATCAGGCTGCGGCAGAAGCTGCTCCATAAGAAGCTGCCAGATGCTAGAGGACAATAATTGGAAATACTGTTCCGATAAATGCGAAAAATACCCCTGTTTGAGGTTAAAAAACCTTGATAAACGCTATCGCACAAAATATGGCATGAGTATGATAGAAAACTTAGAAAACATCAAGGGTCAAGGTATTGAGCAGTTTATTGAATCGGAGCAAAAAAGATGGACCTGTCCTGAATGTGGTGAATTGCTTTGTGTGCATAGGGTTTCTTGCCTAAAATGCGGCATGAAACGGGATTTGAAACAAATGAATTAAGGAGAAGATTGAAAGGAATTATTTTGGGTACATTTTACAAATGTGCGCCAGCGTGGGATGGAACTTTTTTTTAATTCCGTCAACTGTGCGGCGATGAGAGCTTGTAAACCCTACCATATTTTGTTGATGTTTTTTTTTCGCTTTTTCTTGATCCCGATAGCTAATGCATCGGGACAGGTTCCAAGCTAGCAAAAATCAAGTGTGAGCGATGCTATCTGCCCACAGCAGCCAAAACAGCGGAAAACTAAGCGGGGTTGGGTATAGGGCAATACAAAATGATTTTGCTTTATAAAACACTCATGGAATTATTGTTTCAACAGGCGATAAGGATAGTATTGCCTTACACTAACAGCCTTTTGGGCTGCCCCGCTAGTTTTCTAGCTGTTTTAGCTGCCCTTCCCGCCACACGCCCTCCCGAATACTTTCGGTGGGCTCACACGAGCCTGCGCACCCATCCCGGTGGTGATTTGTAGTAATGGTCTGTTTGTACTTAGTTAGGGCAACCCAGACAGGGTGTCGCTATATCTTAATTGTTCTGGGACTTTTTCTTAATCCCGCCAACTGTGCGGCGATGAGAGCTTGTAAATCCTACCATATTTTGTTGATGTTTTTTTCGCTTTTTCTTGATCCCGATAGCTTCGCATCGGGACAGGTTCCAAGCTAGCAAAAATCAAGTGTGAGCGATGCTATCTGCCCACAGCATCCAAAACAGCGGAAAACTAAGCGGGGTTGGGTATAGGGCAATACAAAATGATTTTGCTTTATAAAACACTCATGGAATTATTGTTTCAACAGGCGATAAGGATAGTATTGCCCTACACTAACAGCCTTTTGGGCTGCCCCGCTAGTTTTCCAGCTGTTTTAGCTGCCCTTCCCGCCACACGCCCTCCCGAATACTTTCGGTGGGCTCACACGAGCCTGCGCACCCATCCCGGTGATATTTGAAGAGAAGGTTTGGTTTGGCATGATAGCGAAACCCCTGCCTGTCTGCCTTCAGCAGATAAACTCGATGCAGTCAGTCAGGCAGAATGGGTTGCGCTATATCTTTAATTGTTCTGGGACTTTTTCTTAATCCCGCCAACAGTGCGGCGGTTACAGCTTGTAAGTCCTACCATATTTTGTTGATGTTTTTTTTTCGCTTTTTCTTGATCCCGATAGCTTCGCATCGGGACAGGTTCCAAGCTAGCAAAAATCAAGTGTGAGCGATGCTATCCGCCCACAGCAGCCAAAACAGCGGAAAACTAAGCGGGGAATTGAAGAAGCAAGAGCAAGCGTATTGAGGACAGTTTGTACTGAAAAATGAATGTGCTACTTAAGTCAAACGAGCCAACAACTGCCTGCCGTGAGCATTCAGGCAGGGTCAAAGCCAATGCTTAATAAATCAAAACTTGCGCTTGCTGTATTTGCGCACGATTTCCAAGGGGTCGGGCAGATCGCTTGGTGCCGGAGGGGGAGTGGGATTATTTTTGAGGTAGGTTCTCATATCAGCTTCAGCATCGAACTTGCTTGCTGCCTTTGATGCGGCATAATAGCTTAACAGTTGCGAAACCTTTTGCTCATCTTTGTTGTGTGATGGATTGTAAGGCATAATCATGGCGAAAATATTCGCTTTTTTCTGATTTTTACTCTTCGTTTTGTAACGATTTAGTTGCAATGTCGCGTCAAATGCAGGACATTTTGTGTCACAAATGTACCACAATTGTGTTACAATGTATTACAAAAAGGATTAATTTTTTTTCTTTTCTTTTTCAAAACTGGTTTTCAACCTGTTGGTTAAGCGGAAATTACGCTGTCTGGCGGTTTCTTCCGTAATCCCAAATTCCTGGCATACACTGGCCATTATTTCAGGGTGTTGCTTGCCTTTTTCCAGAATAGGAACTGCCATCATGATCAAAAACTTTCGGTCTTTTGGCTTAAAAGTCTTGAAGGCCTTTTTGAATACTTTCATGTCTTTTCTGAAGGCCGCATCTTTTTTGGGCAACGCAAGCAATTCATCTAGTTGACAAATGTGGTCTTGATAGACACTTTGGTCAATTATTTTTCTCAGTTCCTTTGGCGGTAAACTTAAATACACCTCCTTGTCCAGCCATTGGTCTTTTAACATGTCTTTAAAAAGAATCGTGACATGTTCCTCCAGATGACTGAAGATGGCGGCCTGCATACTGAGTGATGATCTTTTTCCCTTGATTACCTTCAGGAGGGTTTCGGCATTTTCAAAGAGGTATAAAACGAGACTTCCAAATATGGAGTAAGCAAGTTTCTTTTTATGATCTTTTGGGTAGCCCTCGGTCTGGTTGTGGCAAAGTTCGTACAAGCGGTTGGTATGCCTGTTTGTGAATTCCTTAAAAGCTTCTTCGGCTTGTTGCTTGTCTTTTGATGCTATCATTTGTAGCAACTGACGCTCGCTTAGCGGGGAGATTTTCAAGTGGTTTATTTCTTTTTTCATTTCGTTTAATAATTTTAACCTTATCAGTTGCATGATGTAAAAGAGCGCCTGATTTTCGACTAACACAAAAATACGGAATCAGCCTTTTTTGTACGTGAATTAATTGTAAACAATTAGTCCCACTTTATCTTAATAAGTGTTAAATGTATTGAATATGAGTACAATAAGAAATATTTACTGTTCAAAAGTATTTTCTCAATTCCTGTTTTATGGTTTTTTTGCAACCTCAATCAGCGAAAAAACAGCTTTTTAGGGTATTCCTGAATGCTAACATCCCTGGCAAAGCAGATTGGGACAACTACATTTGTGCTATAGAGCAGCTGCAAAAGGCATAAATGGGAATGCAATAGCCCATCAGGCAAATGCATTGTCATTTTGTGGTTTTGCAACGCCATCTTGCGCGAGTGCATTGTGATCTTTTGTGATTGCAAGCTCATCTGTTGCTTTTGCAAAGTCGTCGCAGGCTAAACCATTGTCGTTTCCTGCCGATGCAACGAGCTTATGTAGCTTTACAAAGTCGTTTGGCGTCAATGTAACGACCTTGTGTGGCTTTGCAAAGAAGCTTTGTGTATATGTATTTCCATAAATGGGAATACAAAGAGCTCATGAGCGATTACATAGTGCCACAAAGCGATTGCAACGATCAAAAATGCCTTTGCATCAACGTATTTTGTGTTTGCATAAGCGTCTTTAGCCTTTGCAATGCCATACTTACAGCTTACAAAAGCCATAAATGCTTTTACAAAGACGTTTTGTGCGTTTGCAAAGTCATCATTAGTCTTGGCATCATCATCTTGCGTGTTTTCATAGCCATAAATGGGAATGTTCCCAATTCGGGAGTTGGCTTAAGTATGATTGTTAGCCGGATGCTGCTCAGGCCGGGGGAGCGGGCTGACAGGGGGCGCGACTCCAAGCAAGTCAGGGCGCGACTCCAAGTCGCACCCTGACTTTGCCAAGCCGGCATCCTGCCTTACCAACTTTAGCTTTCTATTGAAGTACTAAGTGTTATTGCAATCCATATGCAATGGTGTTGAAAGGTCGTTGAAGTGTTTTTTTGCCCTTTGAAAGTCCAAAGGGCGAAAGTCCTCCCTCTTGCTTGTCGTGGAGCTAAACTATGCGGGGTCTGGTTCATGTTTCAAAAATAAACAATTCTTATCAATGAATTCATGTTTTTTTTAAGTGTAAGCTGTGGCATGCAATTTATTAATCCGGATACGGATTGCAAATCCGAATGGCCGGGAGCACCAGGCCAGCAGAGGAGTTGCTTATTTGCAGATGAATTCTAAGACAAATTTTAAGGCCTAATTATAATTGCCATTTTCGTCAGTTTTAGTTATATATGTTTGGCCGTTTTTGAATGATGAAAATATAACTCCATTATTACAATTTATTTTTATCCCACCAAGAACGGACTCTTTAATTGTCCAAAGAAGTTCACCTTTTCGATTAAAATAATCAATAGAAAAAGCATCTATTGTAACGAAATTATCGCCCCGAGCATCTGCCAAGTAAGAAAGTTGCTCTTTTCGCCAAATAATCTCGTGATTCAAATTCCTAAGTTCAGTATAAGAGATGCTGTGTTGTGTTTCATCATAAACACTATATGAACCACTCAACAAATAGTAAGCTTCTTCAAAGCTTGCCAGGTAATAAACCATATCATGGCATATATCAGGTAATACATCAAGCCGGCTAATTTCCTCCCCCTGATTATTTATTTTTATGATTTCGTTAATGCCTTTTATTAAAATGCTTTCTTCTACTTTAGCTATACTAATATACGGATAAAACTTATCTGTGTATGATGGAATGTAGATATTGTCAATTTGGCTTTCCCAGTTTATGTCTCCTTCAAAGGAAATGTTGTAAAGTGTCAAATGATTCCTGTCGAGCGGGTAATTAATGGTATCGGCAAACTCTCCCTGATTGTTATATACATATTCGGGTTGTTTTCCATAAAAATGACCAGTTAAGAGATAAAAATCGGAGTCACTATTTGCTGCTAATGAATTTCCTTTTAAATAATGGTCTGGAATGGTTTTGGACCACAAAAGACTTCCATCTGTATCAATTTTCAACAACAGCACTTCACTATTATATGAATAGCATTGACTAGTACCTAATTCATAAGCTGGAATACAATTTATACCATAAATGCCACTTTGAGCATAAAGCAATTGCCCCTCAAACAGTACATCGCAATACGTTTTAACTGACTCGCCTTTCAGTAGAATTATTACAGAGTTGTCAGATAGTGCAATTATTTCTCTCGGCGTCATGCTGTTATCGATAGCATTAGACCACAGCAATTCACCTTTTTCATTTAGTTTAAGAAGTTTGTTTTGACCTTCTTTTATGCCCAGGATAAAAACATTCCCCAAATTATCTTCACAAAGATCAATTACTCCTATAACCTCTTCTAAGGCAATCTCGAATGTTGAAGTTGAGCAAGTAGTGTTAGCATCGACACCAGCATCATTTTTGCTGCATCCAACAAATAAAATGAGTAGTAAAACATAAAGTAAGCTGTATTTTAAAAATCGTGCTTTCATAAAAATATTTTTATCTGTTTCCTCCGGCCATCCGGGATGTTATCGATGTCCGTACAATTCGTTTTTGATTTATTTAATGCTTTCGGCTCATGTTTCAAAAATAAACAATTCTTATCAATGAATTCATGTTTTTTTAAGTGTAAGCTGTGGGTGCAATTTATTAATCCGGATACGGATTGCAAATCCGCATCAGCCGGGTAAAGACTTTTTATTGCACACTGATATACATAAACTTAACAACCCAATCAAATTTAGTAATCTAATAAAGTTCCCTTAATTGTACTCTAAAAAAATCAGGAATGTGCTTTGATAATTCAGTAGGTAAAATAATTCCATTTTTAAATATTATGTATTCACGAGATAATAAGAAATCATCACTATTAAATGAGGCAAGCATGTGCTTATCAATAAGGTATAGTAAAACGGAATATTCTTTTTGAGAAACAATTCGCTCATTGTATTTTTCGATCAAATTAGCCCTAACCAATTGAATATTTTGAATTTGCAGCCTCAGTAAGTTTGTTTGTAGTAAACCCATATCTCTTTCTGGGAACAAATCAGCTAAATAAAGCTGCTTACCTGTCCTTTTCGAAAAGGTATAGTAATCCGTCCATCCATAAAGAGTTTCCCCCTTTTTTAAAGAAATTGCTACACTTAAAGATATTGTAGTGTCGGTTTCGAATAACATATATTTTAAGCTATCAAGTCCTTTATCAATAGCTATTTCAATAGTATTCTCCACAGCACCACAATCATCCAGATTAAAACTCTTTTCTAAAGTATTTAAAAATGTTTTGTTAATATTTTCAGCACCTGATATATTTTTGAAAACCGGATAAATGATTGAATTATCATTACATGGAAGCAATTCTTCTATGTATTCAACATTCTGGCTTTTTGCTATATTTATTGATGTCAACAATACTATAATGGAGCAAATGAACTTTATCATAACAATCAAATTAAAAACCTATGTAATTACCATTTAACTAACTGTTTAAAGGTGCTAAGTACCTTCCCCCCTGGCGCCGACCTACAATCGGTGTCTCTATAATTTGTTTGTAATTGAGTTTCATGCTTTTGGTTCATAGTTCAAAAATAATCAATTGTTGTAAACTTTCATCTGTGTTTTATTCCCAGATTTAATGTTACACAAGGGGTTGTTCCGGATACGGATTGCAAATCCGCACCAGCCTGGGGGCTAAACAATGCAGGTCTGATTCATGTTTCAAGAATTATCAATTCTGATCAATGAATTCATGTTTTTTAAGGGCAAATTATGGCATGCAATTTATTAATCTGGATAAGGATTGCAAATCCGCATCAGCCTATGGGTAGGTGAGTGTGGTGGTTTGGCCGTTCATTATTCATCTTTTAATAAGAGTGTAAGTTACCTCCTACTCTCATGCAAGTTCTTTTTGTACCACCGCTTTTTGTTAAACCATGCCAAAGTGCTGTCAGGCTTTTGATCGGTTTTAACTAAGCTATAGATAATTGACTCCTTTATAAGCTCATGTTCAAACCAATAAGAGTAATCAGAAAATACTTTTATGGTTGAATCATTGAGTATGACGCCTTTGGTTTCATAAACTGATCTGCGGCAAAGTTGGTCATTAGAAATACCAAATGTCTGAATAATTATAGTATCATTAAATATTCGAAAATGTCCCCATAGCTCTTTTCTGAAATATTGATCGTTTTCCAATAAATTAGCTATCTCAACTTCTGGATTTAACCAAAAAGAAATAATATTAGATGGAAAACTTGAAATGGTTTTTGAGTACCCATTATTATAAAAACATAATGCATCTTTTCCATTTAGTGAGACAAATATTCCTGCATAAAGATCAAATGAATCATATCTAACCACTGGTTCTCTATATATTTTAAAATACTTCCGACAATTGATTGGGCTTACACATGACGCAAACAGAAATAGAATACAGCATCCGATTATTACATGATTAGATTTCATGATTAAAATGTATAAAGTGAAAATGGATTAACATACCCTCCTTGCAGGAATGGTACAGAAGGTGAGCCGTAATTTGTATTAAAATAAGGTGTTGGCACCACCCATCGGTGAATACCATTTTGAAAAAGATCCTGTACCCATGGAGCATCAATTCCAGCTCGGCTCACTCTATTCCCATTTCGATAACCTAAATACATGCCTGCATATACCCGACTCCCGGTAGAGTAAGTTCCTAAAGGATTTTTACCGTGTATTGGTGATATGTATTCTGAGTTGCCACCCTTATGAGGTTTACTATCATACTCCTCCAATGGTGGTTCAGTAGTAAAAAGATTAAATCCAAACGAAACTTCGCCAATGCCAATTTCGGCTGCGGCTGTGCGATACCAGTCACTACCTCTGAAAGCATCATTGGTCATGGCAAAGGAAAAATCGCCCCTGCCGTAGCCAACAAACCAGTTCTTTTGCGGGTGACTTCCATAAAATGAAGACAACCCAAAGGAGAATTGCTGGTCGCGATTTCTATCATAATACGAAGCACCACCAAAAGCCTGATATCCTGATATAAACTGAGGGTTTTTTGAAGTTAGATTTGTCCAGCCACCATTGTATCCGCCACCAACTGAAAATGAAAAGTCGCCAATATTTAATGTTGTTGATGTTCCAAAACTTGATCCCAAAAAACCAAAACCAGCATGAAAAGATTGGGTAACATTACCACTTCTAAATGAAGCATTCATAGAAACACCTAAATTGAATGGATCTAAACCAACTGTAATACTGGTGTTATTACTTTGATAAATTGGCACTTGCACAGCATTGTTTATTCCGCTTATCGTGCTTGAAACATTTTTATACGCACTACCAAGTGGATCATGATATCCGTTAATTAAATTGCTTGTGAAATCAGCTACCATTGCCATCAGGAAAAAAGGCGCCATAAAGGTTTCCCCACTCGGATCCGTAAACATCAACGGATTATTCAGGGCATAACTATACCTGTTAAAGTTTTGTGAGAAATCAGGGGTTTGTACGAAGTTGTCGGGTGCAAGCATACGGCTTACTACCGGGTCGTACATGCGTCCATTCATGTTTATGAGTTGGAAGCCGTCTAAGTGTTCGTGTCCGGTAAAGCCACGGTCAAACAAAGGAGACTGCACTGCCATGCCAGCCTTTGTCCAGGTTGAGGGGGAGCGCCTGTTGCCCTCCCGCATTCGTGCCTCCGGCGGGATTGGTTCAACTAAGCCTTTTGGTTCGCTGCACTCCCAAAAGCCAAGTTTCACTGAACAGGCATCGTAGCTTTGCTCGTTGATTATTGTGCCTGTGTCATCGCTTACCGCAGTCCAGGAGCCTAAATGATCCGTGTGGATGTAACGTATGCTCTCGCTCTCATCTGGATTGATAAGATGTAAGGCATAAAGCCCGCCGGGTCCGCTCAGGTAGGTGAGTGTGGTGGTTTGGCCGTTTTTGGTAATGTACTCGCAAGCTCCTGCCCATAATTTGAGGCTGACGAAGTGGGTTTCTTCGTCCCAGTACTTCTGCCGGATGCGCTGGTGGTGGTGACCGTACATGATTGAGAGGCCGAGTTCGCCCTGACTGAGACTTTTCAACTGCTCATAAGAGGTGTATTCAGCTGTTTGAGGATCGGCAGGAAATACGTTTGCTGTAGTAGTGGCCGATGAAATTGCATGTGGCCCGTGATTACCTTCGCCATATTCGGCATTGCTGTAAATTTGCTGCCCATTGGCAGTTTTAGCCGTGATATTGCCCAGCCCGCTGTTATCATAAGTTTGCCCACCGGTTGTCTGTCCATTTAATTTGATGTCGGTAAGCCGATTCAGGTCGTCGTACCAGAATTCTTCTTTCAAAAACTGGTTATTAGCTCTGCTAAGCCATTTGATGCGGTGCTGCATATTGCCCAGCTTGTCATACTTATATTCAAAGTCCTGCACGCGCTCCTGGGCAGCATTATAAACGAAAGAACCGGTCAAACGCAGTGTTTCGGGCTCGTACTGGTTTCTGGTAAGCAGCCCGTTGCCGGTAGCTGACTCATGTAGCATCCCGGGCGCATAATAGGCCTGAGCTTCCCACAACAGGCTTTGGTCGTCAGCATTGCTGATTTTTTTCAGGTAGCCGTGGTTGTTGTAAGTGTTTTGCTCTGCAAAACCCGAAGGATGAGTGATGGTTTCGGGGCGGCCAAGGTGGTCGTATGTATAAGTGGTGGTGTAATCCTGGTTGTTGATGTTTTCGACTACTGTTTCAGGGCGTAGCAGTTCGTCGTAGGTGTAGGAAGTAATTTGGCCGAGACCTTCGATGCGTTGCAAAGTACCCAGAAAACCGGGGGTGGTGCTGTAGTGCCAGGTGGTTGTGCCTTCGTTTTCGATGCGGCTTGTTGTGCGGCCCAGCTTGTCGTAGGTGTAAGTGGTTTCAAAACCGCGCGGTGTGGTTTGGTGTATGAGTTCGCCAAAGGCGTTATAGGTGGTTTGCATCAGCCCGTAATTGGGATCGCTGAGCGTGCTGCGCTGTCGGCGGCTGTTGTAGCTGAGTGTGATCAGGGTGTTGGGCTGTGCGCTAATCATGGTTTGATGAAGTTTTCCGTCGCTAAAGTAACTATAATTTACTTCGGTACCCAGGGCGTCGGTGCTTTTTGATAGCCAGCCGGCTGCGTTGTAGCTCTGGATAGTGCTTTGGTTTTGTGCATTGGTCGTGGTTACAGCGTATTGCTGGTATGCTTTTTCTGTTTCTGTCCCATCTGGGCCAGCGGGGGTCGTCTTGCTCTTTTTCCCCCAGCTTACTAGCAACAGACAGGCTCTGAAAAAAATAAAAACAGCACTTAGCTATACCTATTTGCTGATTATCTTTCTTGACCTGAGAGTCTTTTCATAATTTAAATGTTTCTCCTTCAATTTCGTTTGCATATTCAGCGTTATTATAGAAATTATAAAGGTTTGTCCCACAATAAGGGCAGTAATTTATATTCATCAAAGGTAAATCTAATTTAAACTCGTCATAACCTATGGTAACAAAATACCTCAAATCATTTCTTTTCTTTCCAAAATTATTATTTATGCTCTGAGATATTAGAAAACCAGAAGTAAATTTCACGATTCTTATATTTGGAGCAAATTCATTTTTGATATAATAATTTCCTTTAAAATTTGAACAACAAAACTTCATATTAACTATTTAAATAAATGTAAAATGTTAGGCACTATACTTGGGTGTATTTGATATTCACTACCATATACTCCATCATGTATCCCTCGATATGTTTGTATATGTCCATTAAACTGCATTTGCATATAAGTTGAACGTGGTATTGTAACTTCCACAACACTTCCCCCATTTTTTACATATGTAGAAGCATAATTAGGGTCATCCGTCATAAATAAAGGACCTCCCTTACCTTCGCTTCCAGTAGTACCTCTATACAATGTAATATTATTTCCATTTGGGTCAGGAGTATAATCATATTTTGGACTGAGACTCTCTCCGTTTCTCCAATTTAAATTATTCTTCTGAGCATAATTATACCCTGAAATTGCCCCAGTAGTCAACCCTAGTCCAACACCAAATAAAGCTCCTTTACTTCCAGCACTAATAGCAACATCCCAATCATTACCATTCAGTTTAGATACTCCTGTACCCAGTAAAAATCCAGAAGCAGAGTTGCTTACTCCTTGCGTTAAGGCTTGCTGAACAACAGGACTATTTGTAATTTTAGATGTCAAACCTGAAACATGCGGAGAGACAACACTTGTTATTTGCCCACCGACATAAGCCGTTGCACCGCCCATGAAACCTGAGAATACAGCTTGTTCCCAATTTACATTTTCCAAACCATTATTGGATATTTGGTTCGTCATGTCATTCCCCATACCTAAAACGGCTCCCCCAGCAACCGGCCCTGCATAAATAGATACTTCTGCAGCAGCTGCACCGGCCAGAAAATAACCACCTGCATCACCCCAAGAATTTATATTTCCTTGAAGCGCATTAACTCCCAAATTAATCAAACCACCAACACCCATTACAATTAAATCGTCAATCAGGGCATATTCGCCTGACGGATCAGTATAAACCAACGGATTATTCAGCGCATAGCTATACCTGTTAAAGTTTTGTGAGAAATCAGGGGTTTGCACGAAGTTATCGGGGGCCAGCATGCGGCTTACAACAGGATCGTACATGCGGCCATTCATATTAATCAGTTGGAAGCCATCGAGGTGTTCGTGGCTGGTAAAGCCGCGATCATATTGCGGCTCGGGGGGAGTGTAGTTGTAGCTTGACCAGGTAGCTGGGTTTCTTCTGTTACCCCAGGCGTCGTAACTCTGCTCGTCAACGATAGTGCCTGTTTCGTTGGTTACTGCTGTCCAGCTGCCGAGGTGGTCGGTGTGGAGGTAGTGAATATTTTCACTGCCATCAGGCAGGATGCGGTGCAAGGCATACAGCCCATCGGGGCTGCTTAGGTAAGTGAGTGTGGTGGTTTGGCCGTTTTGGGTGATGTACTCGCAGGAGCCGGCCCACAGCTTGAGGATGGCGGTTTCTGTTGCTTCGTCCCAGTACTTTTGCCGTATGCGCTGGTGATGGTGGCCATACATGATTGAAAGGCCGAGTGTGCCCTGCGTAAGGCTTTTGAGCTGCTCATAACTGGTGTATTCAGCTAGTTGCTCTTCTTCAGGAAACGCATTTGCTGTGTTAGCTGCTGAGGTAATGGCATGGGGGCCGTGAGTGCCTTCGCCGTATTGGGCATTGTTATAAAGTGTTTGCCCATCGGCGGTTTTGGCTTCTATATTGCCCAGGCCATCCTCATCATAGCTGTGTCCGCCTGTTGGCTGCCCATTTAATTTGATGTCGGTGAGGCGGTTCAGCTGGTCGTACCAAAACTCTTCTTTCAGCTGTTGGCCACCGGGGAGGGTTTTGCTGCGGTAGGCCATGTTTCCGATGGCATCGTAGTCGTAGCCAAATTCCTGAATCATGGTTTTGTCAGGCTTGGCCACCAGGCTGTTGGTCAGGCGCAGGGTTTCGGGATTGTAGCTGTAGTAGTTGAGCAGGGTGCCGTTGCCTGTGGCTGAACGTTTTGTCATGCCTGCCGGGTATTGATCGAGCAGCTGCCAGAGGTTTTTGTTGGTTTGGGCATCGCTGATGCGGTGCTGGTAGCCATGGCGGTTGTAGCTAAGCTGTTCAGTAAACCCGCTGGGGTGGGTAATGCTTTGTGGCCTGCTGTTGCGGTCGTAGGTGTAGTTGGTAGTGTAGGCGGTGCCGTTGATGTTTTCGATTATGGTTTCGGGGCGCAGCAGTTCGTCGTAGGTGTAGGTGGTGTTGTGGGTGGTATTTTCAACACTTTGCAGCGTGCCTAGCTCAGGGATGGCCGTGGCATAGTTCCAGGTGGTTGAGCCTTCGGTTTCGGTGCGGGTGGTCATGCGGCCCAGCTTGTCGTAGGTATAAACAGTTTCGTGTCCGCGAGGAGTGGTTTGGCTGATCAACTCGCCAAAGGCGTTGTAGGTGGTTTGCATCAGCCCGTAATTGGGATCGCTGAGCGTGCTGCGCTGTCGGCGGCTGTTGTAGCTGAGTGTGATCAGGGTGTTGGGCTGATTGCTAATCATGGTTTGATGAAGTTTTCCGTCGCTAAAGTAACTATAATTTACTTCGGTGCCCAGGGCGTCGGTGCTTTTTGTGAGCCAGCCGGCGGCATTGTGCTCCCGGCTGCTGCTCTGGCCAAGTGCGTTGGTGGTGGTAACGGTGGTTTTGTGGTATTGGTTGATGGTGCGTGTGCCATCGGGGGCTTCTATCATGGTGGTGCGGCCTATGTCGTCGTATCCATAGGTGGTGTAGTACTTCTTTTTGTCTTCCTTAACATACGGCAGAGAGGTTTTGTGCAGCCTGTTGTTTTCGTCGTAATAGGTATCGGTGTAGATGGCACTTCCATCGAAGCCTGTGCTGACGCGGCGCAGTTCGGCGCCTGTTTTGTGGTAAAAAACTAGTGATGGGGCACTGCCTGTTTGTTTTTGCCAGCTGTAGTAGGTGGCATTGTCGGGGGCATGGTCGTGATTGTTTGCCCAGCGCAGGGCGGCACCTTGCTGGCTGCCATCGGGTAAAGTAGTGAGTGACTCTATTCCAAGGGGATGGGGATTAAAGCTTGTTTCGAAGCCATTGGGGTCGGTTTCGGTAAGTTTCCAGCCGTAGGCATCGTTGTAGGTATAGCTGCTCAAATATCCCAGTGGGTTGGTGGTGGAGGTGAGCAGGCGGTGTTTGTAAGCGGCATCATAGGCCATGGTGGTGGTGCGGGGTGCCGGACTACTTGGGTCATGCGGGGCTGAAAGTGTTACTGAAGTTGGGTTGCCATAGATGTCGTAGGTGTAATCTGTTTGGGTGGTAAATTCGTGATTGGTGTTGCCTTCAGGATGGTCTTTTTGTGATTTCAGCAGTGGAAATGAGGCATGACCTGAAGGAAAGTATTCGTAAACAGTTTTGTTGAGAAATAGCGTTTTGGAATGATAACGTACCTTGGTGTCTGTTTCTTCCGGCCGAAAAATCCAATTGTCGGTGTCGTATAGATATTGTGTTTCGGTGGTGGTTTGGAGGGTAAAAGTTTCATCTACCCATTTTTGAATAGAATCCGACTTAACTGTATGAAGAATTACATTTCCGTAATCATCATATTCAAAGGATAGCAGATTTGTATAATCGTACAATTCGCTGGTATATTCCCGTTTTTGTTTTAAAATATGCCTCTCAAAAGGAAAGAAAACCATACTATTATAACTATTCAGTTTCTTATCGGGGAATTTTAATACATATTCTATAGTTTTCTGATTTGTTTTATCAGTTTCACTAGTGAAATTATATAAATAATAGTACTCTTGATCAATTCCGTTTATCTCATTGAATGTTAGACCTGAATTTGAATCATGAATTTTTCTTTCTTTAAAGCCTAAAAATCCCTTACCTTGCAGATGCAGTTTTGCTCCAATGTATTGATAGGTATTTGTTGCTGTTAGACCAGTATTAACATATTCTCTCTCTAAAGCATGTACAACATAAAGTGAAGGTTGAATATCCATTAGGGGATATCTTGCATCATTCTTCTTGGTGTATATAGTATTATCAGTAAGAGGTTTATAATTCATATGACTTTTCTCTCCAAATCCATTAATTATTGTTTCTATTCTATTAAAACCATTGTCGGGTTCATAAAGTAAAGCTTTATCATAACTAGTTGTTTGATTAGCAAGATAAAAATCAATATACCCGTCACCATTAAAATCCATTATCTGTCGTACATTGTTAAATACAAAATTTCGTTCTGTAACTTGAAATGGACCATTAAAACTAAATGAACCAACTAATTCGTTTCCAAAACCACTTCCACTAGAGAAAAAAAGTGAATAATCCGCATTAGGATCTGTTGTTGCCCCCTTAAATGTATGCAAAATATCTGTAAATCCGTCTGCGTTAAAATCATTCAAACTTAATGTGTGTAATCTGCTGTCGTTCTCATCTAACAAGTTAAACCTGCCAAGTTGAGGTGCTTCAATTTGCATGAAATCATCAAAACCATTAAATAATCCTATTTCCCATTCGGGCTCTTGAGCAGTGCTATTATAGGTTAAAATATCAGTGATGCCATCACCATTAAAGTCGCCCGGATAAATCTGATGCCATGTAGTTGGATAGCCATTTGATTCTGTTCCATGCATGTATTCTGCATTTTCTGATAGCAGGTTTATTCGATAAATAAAACAATTGCTTGTATGGGGATTGCCACCATATTCTGCAGTTCTCAATAAATCGCTTTTTCCATCTCCATCAAAATCTCCAATAATGACGTCTCCATCCTCTTCAACTGTGTTTCCCACATCAATAAAGTCCTGTAAAATTAATTCTTTAGGGTTTGACTGGTTGCTAAACTTATAAACAAAAACATTATCATAATCATTACTATTCCTGTTTACGAGGATTAATTCAGAAATCCCATTTCCATCAAAATCACCTACATTAAAAATGGGATGTTTGGCTTTTGATGGATTTATTGCATCATTTGAAAAGCTACGAAAATCGAATCCATTGCCATTTGAAAAAGCAACTAAATCAACTATGGTTCTTGATCGCATTTCATTTAAAAACCTGACATAGACAAAATCACTTAGCCCATCACCATTAAAATCTCCTGTTAAAATATGACTAAAATACCCAACCGGATCTATTATAAATTGATTATTGTCAGAAAAAGTACCATCACCGTTATTGATATTGAACCACCATGCCTTTGGTTGTTTTGCATAATTTGTTTTCACATTATATGGAAACCAATAATAATAAACTGATAGTCTATCTGATAAACCATCACCATTTATGTCAGGAAAAAAATGATCCACACCATATTGCCAAGTAAGGTCAATACCTGTGAAGGCATTCTCAATAACAAAACCTGCTTCATCAACTCCACCCCATTCTATTGTCGTAGGATTAATAAACTCAGTTTCCGTATCACCTTTATACAACCAAACATGTTTCATGCGCGGATAAAAGTCGAGATCGTATTCAAGTTTATAATGATGGAGGGTTTGTTGGTTGACTCTTTTTACCTTTATCTTATCGAGTATATACTTCGTCTCCACATAACTGCCACCGATGTATTTTTTTGTGTTTGTCGGGCCTGTTGGTGGTATAGCTGAATAGTACTTCATACACATGGGATTGGCCGGTTACACGGTTGGCACCGTAGGCTATTTTTGCAATCCTGCCCACGCCGCCTTCTTCCTGGTAGGTTAATTCCACATAGTTGCCAAGTGGGTCTTCTATCCGATCGAGCAGCCAGTTCATCACCTTTTGCTTGCCCGTTGCCTCTATACAGCTGTGCGATTCCTTGCCATAATACAGGGTTTGTCCGCTTTTTGTTTGTACTTTGAACCAGGTAGGCTCACCTCCCACTATTTGCTGGGGCAGGATGCGCATGAAGCTTTCCACTTCGGTGCGGTATTCTGTTTTGCCGGCATTAACGGACATTAATCGCTGCCCGTCTAACACATAATTATCGGTGTTATTAAATTGTATGCCTTCCACCTTGCCATCATGATAGATGGTTTTGCCGCTTCGGCTGATGCCCGACAGCCCGCTCAGGCTCCAGCCCATTCCCAGCAGGCCGTTGCCTCCCTGGCTGTTATACACCAGTGCCAGTTGTGGTGTGAGGCCGCCAACGCCCTGTGGCAAATCAATGGGGATATTGTACACGGCTGCTCCGCTTGGGCTCACCATCAGGTTGCCCGGCAGGGTGCCTGGAAGGCCGCCATGGTTGTTGGCCGGGTCACCTCCGGTGATGCCTTCAGGTGGAAAGATGACCGGAGATTCTTCTATCCAAGCCTCAAAATAATCGTCCCCAACCAGCGGTTTATAACTAAAACCCGGCAGCATCCTGATGGATTGGGTGGCCATATAGCTATGTTGGCCGCCGTTGATAGCCTGATCAAGAATAATATTTTCGCCTTGTTGCTGTGCAGCAGCGCTGAGCATTAGCAGGACGCTGAGCAGGGTAAGTAGGATTCTGGACATAACTTGATTTTTGGTGGTTCGTAATTAGGCGGGCTTTGGTTAATTTTTAATGAGCTTGAACAATTGGTTTAGTTCGCCGCTTTGCAGGTGCAGGTAATAGGTACCTGCCTGCAGCTGCTGCATATTGATACGAAAAGGATAACTTTCTGTCGATTCGTCTTCCAGCAGTCGTCCTTGTGTATCCAGCAAGCGGTAGCGACATACAGAAGCGGCTTCGCTGCCCGGTGCTACGTTCAGGATGCGTTCCACTGGGTTGGGATATACTTGGGTGGCCCTGTAGCCGGCTATGGAGGTTTCATCAGCCGGCAGGCCGGCCAGCAGCTGGTACAGGGCAGGATCGGTAAGCAGGCTGTCGCTGCTTTTGAGTTCTTTTACGCTGATCCAGCGTTTGATGCGGTTGCCGGCTTCGTCGTAGTCGAACATCACGGTGGTTTGGGCTGCTGCGACTATTGGCAGCAGCAGTGCCAGCAAGGCAAGGGCTATCAGGTGTTTCATGATAAAGGTTTTTGGGCAGGGGGGGTTAGTCCTGCAGTTTTTGCTTGAGCAGTTCTATCTCTTTTTGTTGTTGCTCCATTGCCTGCTGCTGCTGCAACACATAAAGGGTAAGTTCTTCCACTTTTTTAAGCAGCAGGGCATTCATTTCGCCAACTGGCACACCGGTTTCGGCCACTTGTTCGGCAGGGGGCATATCGGGCAGGTGGCGATGGGTTTGCACAAACTGTTGCAGCTCGGGCAGTGGCATCAGCGGGTAGCTGGGTTCAAATACATAGTCAGGCCATTGGGAAAAGTATTTTACCACCACTTCGGTAGCGATAATTTTTCCGTTTACGCCAAGCTTGTAGCCTTTGGTATCGTTGGTGCCAATGCCTACATTGCCGCCATTGTAATAGATAGTACTGCCACTGGGCTGCCAGTAACTATCGCCTCCGCCTCCACCAGATGGCAAGGCCCATGTGCCATTGTGGCTGAGAAACTCACCGGGGTTCCCTTGATTAAGCGGCAGGCTGTAGGCGCCGTTTACTTCGAGGCCTGCCACTTTTACGGGGCCTTCAAAAGTAAACTGCCCGGCCGAAAACTGCATCAGGCCAAGGTCGGTAAATAGCTGTAGTCCAGTACTTTTCCCTACCGCAATACCGGTATTGGCATCCATCATTTGCAGCAAGGCCTTTTTTTGTCGTGGGTCAGAAGGCTCCAGCAACAGGCTGGCATCCTCATCCGCATCAGCACGGATGTGAAGTTTCGCCTGGGGGGAGGTGACGTTGCCAATGCCGATGCGGCCGGTGCGGTTAACACTGGAAGATCTGCCAACATAAAATGTCGGTTTGGTAGAGCCTATCCCAATCATTAAAGACCATGGAATATTATTCACAAACGAGCTATCAATATCGTATCCATACCCAATCCCTATTGCAGTTGATGCAGTTACATCAATAAACTGACCCAATGCAATTGAGCTGCCACCAAGTGCTTTTGCTCTGTTACCAAAAGAGAAAGAAGATTGTCCACTGGATTCTGAAAAAAGCCCACCTGCAAAGGAATAGTTACCTGTGGCAGAAGTGTATCTACCAATTGCACTTGGATATAACCCGGATGTAGTAGTTCCATCACAATTAATACTAGCACACTGGCTATATCCACTATTTTGCTGTATAAAGAATAGTGAAAAACTGAACAATATTGCCAAGAAATGTATTGACTTGTGATTTTTTTTATTGATTTTCATTGTTTTATGATTTTTAGGGTTTGTATGAGTTGTTGATTTTGCAAAATTGAAGCAAAATATATTCCTGGTTGCATCGATCCGACTTCTAATTGATTAATGCCTTTATTAAGGTAATATGATGCGACAAGCTGACCAGACACATTGTAAACAAGTAATTCACATAATTCCGGTACATTACTCAAAGTTATCCTATCCTTTGCAGGAACAGGATGTATTACTACGCTGTAATCTGTGTCATAAAAAACATCTGTAGATGTAATAACATCATCTAATTGAACTTTCAATAAGTAGTAATCCGAATAATCAGCTCCATCATACTCAGATGCTGTGCCTGAAATCAGACACCCTTCGTCTGAGCATGCTAATAGGTCAGAAATATAATATCGACTATCACCATGATGAACTTTTACTCCCATCAAATCTATTTGATCGTCGTATACAAGAAATATAATGTCTTCTTTGCCTGGTACTCCAGTAGGACTTTCCCAGTCGAATGCTGCAACCCAAATAGAAGAATCATTAGCAAGCCCAATGCTGCGCTTTAAAGGAGTGTACACCTTATTTTCCGTATAGTAAATAGAGGTTTTTATTAATTCTAAATCAGTGTTATATAATCGCATTTCTACCCCATAAGTGAGTACAGGTCCTGATTCTAATACCTGATTGGCGATTGCTATATTTCCATCTTTTAACCTTACAGCACAAATTGGAGCCAGAAAATAGCTGCTTTCGCTTTCGAGTCTTCCACTATCAATAATATTTAAGTCTAAGTCAAACTCAATCCAGTCTTTAACAACAGAATTTAATGATAAATTACCTATTAAATAGAAGCCTGTGCTATCAGCCTTGAATATCATTTCACTTGAATTCCCTAAATCTTTCCAGGAAGGAAACAAACTAAACTGAAGCCTGTTTCCTTGCATATCAAACTTCGTTAAATATAGTAGACTATTAAACCCGTATAATACTGTATCAATAGTTCCCTGTAAAATTATTTCTTGATCAGAAGTCATTAAAAAATTTCTAACATTATGAGTAGTTGTATCAACAGGTGGGCTGGGTATAGGATCAATTTTCTCCCAAATCATCTCAAGATCAGGCGTAAGTTCACTGATATATGTATATCGGGCTTTTCTCCAACTAATTGTATCTGCGAGCGTACCAATAAACATCAAGTTACCATTTACTTTAGGAAAACCGAAATAGAATGAAGAATTACTATCTGCTTTTGGATAGGTTTTCTCTGCTATAATCTCGCCGGTTTTACTTATCTTGGATACAGTAGCTGCATTTATTTGGTTTGACTCTGATTTGCCCTTTCCACCTGCTACAAAATAATATCCCTGATGTTCAAATGTAAATCGAGAACTATTTGTAGTGTCTAATTCGCCATATTTTAGTTCGAATGAATGCTGAGCTGAGCATGGAATAAGCAATCGAAAAAAAAGAAAAATATATAAGAATAGTTTCATTTTATAATATCCAAATTAAATTTATTGAAGTTCTTGTGGAAAGTCTACTGTAATATAATTCACTTTAATTCCATACTTAAAATTTCCTATGTGAGAATACTCAAAACTACCGTTGTCATCGACATCTATTTTATCACCAGTTAGGTATAAAATACTTATAAGGCTATATGACGGGCTCAACTCTTCCTCTTTAATTTTTGTAAATAATAGATATTCAAGACTAGAATAATACCAATTCATAATATTTCTATTCAAACATAGTCCTACATTGCCGATATCTTCATTGCCATAGAATAGATAATAATCATATACATTATCTTCAATATCATTTGGCCTTCGTAAATCAGAATCACCTCCCTTTTTAGTAATTTCAACAGGGTTGATCACATAAAAATTCCCCTCCGGATCAGGTAACATAGCATTTATGGCTAATTTCAGCTGATTCGCTGCATCAGAATCGCCTAAAAATTCATCACATCTTCCTTTCATTTCTCCATACCACCAGTCATCGCCTTCCTCAAAAGGGCCATCCAGTACCGGTGATGGTGGCACTTCGCCCTTTTCTCCTGTTACTACCTGTACGGTAAAATGAAGCAGGCCTTCATCAACAGTAGCTTCCTGCAGGTTTACCAGCGAAAGGCCTTTTTCGGCATATGCCACTGCATGATAAGTGGTGCTGATCTCCTGTATCATCTCGTTAAACTTATCCGTGAGATCAGTCATATTAACCTCACTGCCCGATAGCAACAGGCTAAACGACAAGGTATCGATAGCAAATGATTTGTAAAACTCGTTCGGGAAGCCGTAGCAATAGTTAAAGGTGGATTCCAAATACCACAAGGCAGAATCAGCACTGATGGTTTCGAGGCTTTTAAAGCCGGGATAAGCCTTATGGTACTCCACTTTGTTGATAAAGCTATTGATGCTTTTACCAACTTTTAGATCGAAAGCCGAAACAGGCCGTTCTGTTGCAATTTCGTTGGTGTCTTTGCTACAAGCTGATACGAGCAATACAATTGCGCATAAAAAGAAAAATTGATTCAGTTTCATAAAATTAGATTTTTGGTTAATAAAAAGGCGTTTGTCCAGATCTTGTTCCGGAGAAATCGTTCATTGTATATTTTTGCGTAAGGCATTGGCTTGGGTTTTGGTTGGTGTAAAGGTATTTATGCAATAAGTTCAGCAAGTTTGTTGCGGGGGCTTGCAAGCAGTGTGTACTGTAGAATAATTATTAACTGGAGCAAAACAATTGCATATATACTTGTAGATCAATACAATAATTGCATGTGTGGGTGGTATTAGATGTGCCGGTTGTTTCATGGCTAATTGTTTGTCGGGACAATAGTAAAAGTGTTTTTCTAAAATTCCAAGAAAAAATACAAATAAATTAAAATTTGCTCTAATTTAGAATATTTCCAGATTTAATTTGCTCAAGCATTTGATCATATTGATGTGGATTTAAGGTTCTTGGAATTTAAACTTTTGATTCTTGACAATTTCCAGTTTCTAAAATCACCAGATTTGAAGTATTTCGGCAGTTTTATGCCAACTTATACCTTCACAAACTTAGCTAGTGTCATGTCAACACTACTTTAGCCGGTCCAAGTCTTGTTCTTTTTCCTCAACTCTGCAAAATAAATCCTTTACGTAGCTTAGGCTATGCGCAGAATTTCTTTTTTGATTTGAGAAAAAATTGCTACGACTTAACCGACACAGTAGCATTGACACGACACTAGGGAAAATCAAAATTTCATCAATAAAGTCGTCCTCGGCAGAGCGCACAGGCCATCCTTTCCTACCTGACTGCGCCAGCAGCGTTTACCTGCTGAAGGCATACAGGTTCGTAAGTTTACCTCCCGACTATAAAGAGGGAGGGTTTGGTCCTTTGCCTGGTCAAAGGACAAGAAAACCAGCTTATGCCGTTGGTTTTTTGTTTTTCCGGATACGGATTGCACTTCGGCAGGCTCCCTTCGGCAGGCTCAGGGCATCGCAGCCCAGGCAAATCCGCACCAGAGGGAGCAGGCTGACAGGGGGCGCGACTTCAAGCAAGTCAGGGCGCGACTCCAAGTCGCACCCTGACTTTGCCAAAATTGAAAGCAATCTTGTTTATGGTAAAACGGCTGCTAAGCGTTACCTATTTGGGCTAATTATTATAATGGTTTGAATAGCTGTAGTTTGTTAGCGTGTTTCTTGTGCGAGTAAGGATAGTTTGAGTAGAAGTTTGCATGATATCAGTAAAAGTTTGCATGATTTTAGAAGAAGTTTGGATGATTCCGGAAGAAGTTTGAATGATTCCTGTAAAAGTTTGGATGATTTCAGTAAAAGTTTGCATGATTTCAGAAAAAGTTTGGATGTTTCCAGGAAAAGCTTGGATGATTCCAGTAAAAGTTTGGATGTTTTCAGAAGAAGTTTGAATGATTCCGGGAAAAGTTTGAGAAGTTGCCGGAAAAGATAGGGCTGCGAGCAAAAGAAAAGCACGGAACGAACGAATATCAAAAGGGAGTTTTTAAATTTTTTCAGAGCGTGTTTGATTTAATAAAAGAAGAATTGCTACATTAGCTGCGACAATAACCAAAACCTGAACTTATGCCTGCAGCAAAACGACTGAATTTTCCACCATTAAGCATGAAAAGCTTGAAAAACATTAAAAATCCGCTCAATGGTTTTGAAAAATAAAAAAGGTAAACCTGAACCTATCCAACAGATTATTGCGGAGATGATTCATAAACATGGGTATAGAAGAAGTTGGCGCCAATTAAAACAAAACTCCAGATATTATGACAGATGATAAAAGAGTATATTTCTTATTTTCAAGATTAGAAACAGACCAGTCTAATAAGGCTGTGTACAATATTGTGCTTGATTATTTTTTAGATAATAAAAATAACTTCGCATCTGTAATAGATATTTCTAATTCTCTAGTGCCTAAGAAGATTAATTTTAGTCCTGAAACGATACAGAATATTTTACTTCAATTAAACTATTCTGAATTATTTGACCAGTTAACCACACAAAAGGAATTAAATGAACCGTTTAGATTTAAATCGAGTGTTTATGAGAAATTGTCTAGCTACACTAATTACATCAATAAACTAAATATTTATGTAAACACTTTTCTGGGGTCTAAAGGTTATCCTAAAAAAAGAAGCGAATCAGTTATTGAGATATTGCTGGAAACAATTTTCACTCGAAATATTCAATATTTAAAAAAGATATTATCAGCCAAAGAAGAGATAAAACTAAAACTGCAAATAAATGGTAAACATTTGAACTTTAGCAAAAAGGATTGCGAGTATTATAATGAGATGATTCTTGAGTCGTCTAGTGAGTTTAATGAAATACTAAGAGTATTAATTCTTAAAATGTTTGAGTTTTTATCTCTTAATCATAATCCAAAACACAAGGAAACCATGAACCAAAGGTTCAATGGTAGGGTATTTTATCTTGATAGTTCGTTTATTTTAAGATTGTTTGGTTTTGATAATGAAATTAGAGAAGAAAGGTCTATTAAGTTAATTAATATACTAAAAGAAATAGATGATGTTGAGTTTGTGGTACATAGAGAGACCATTTCAGAAGCTCAATTTCGTATAAAAGAGATAATTTCACATAGTGTTCCAATAATTCATCATCGAGAAAAAATTATTAAAAAAATATTTGAATATGTGCCCGAAAAGGGTTCTAATACTGTAAATCTATACTTCCGCCTTAAAGCACTTGGAAAAATTACTAACGAAAAGGATTTTCTTATATATTTTGCAAATATCACACAGAAACTCAAAGATGTTTTTAAGTCGCAAAAATTTAGAATTGACGATACTTCAATTAAGTTGTCCAAAACAAAAGCTGGAGACTTATTAACTAAATTATCAAAAACTGAAAAATCCAAACCAAGGATTAAACACATTATTAAGCTTTTATCACATCTCGAAAATCTGCGTGGTGCTAATAAATACAATCCTTTTGATATTAAATATTGGCTCGTAACGACTGATAACAAAACATTAAATATAGATTATGAAATTTGCGAGAAATCAGATAGTGCCTTAAAAAGTGTTTGCATTTTGCCAACTGAATTAATTAGAATGATTGATGGGGTTGGTGAAATTACAGGAGACCATATTACCGTATTTAAAAGTTATATATTACAATCACACGTTTTTGTTGAAAATTACAATGAGAATGATGTTAATGTAATTGAAAGAATTGCTACGCTTATTGAGACAGTTGACTTGGTAAAGTATGATAGCGAAGAAATGATTAAAAATTTATTCGAAAAAAACAGCTTTGTTGATATTCAAAAAAGACTAAATAATATTGAAAGCGAGAAAGAAAAAAATGAAACTTTAGTAACGCTTTTTAACGAAGCTAATGAAGGGTACATAGAAACAAAGTATACGAATTTATTGTGTAAATTATCAAATAGTTACACTAAAATTGGAAAGATTATTTTCCCCATTTCTGTATTTTTATTGCCAACATTATTTTTTATTTATATCGGCAAACAGATAATTAATCCAAATCTAAATATTATTGACCCTAAAACTTATTTTATAAAGGAGAGTTGGGATTCATTAAATATTGTCATTACGATTTTTAATGGGACAATATTGACAATTGCCTTTTTAATAAATAGAAAATATTCGGATAAATTTGTTAAATGGTATGTAAGATGGCGATTAAGAAAGTACAAATAACTGGTGCTAACACGCGGTATAAAACATTGGGGTTTAGGCGGATATGTAAGCACCCTGCCACGCTTCAAATTTGGTGTAACTGGACAGGAAAGTAGCCCGCAATCCCCAACGATTTCATACCGCCAACCGTTGGATGTTATTAAAAAAAAACAAAAATTTGAATGAGTTACAACTGGGAGAAAATATTTAAAAGTAAAACTGACAAAGAACTTTATGAAATTTTCTTAGGAAGAAAACAATTGGGCGCTGAAGCAAAAAAATTTGCTGAAGTAGAACTTAAATCAAGAAATTTCAAATTTGATAATATTGATTCTCATAAAAAGAAATGGACACTTGAAAAACTAATTGAAGATGAAAGAAATGAAAAAGGACCATTTTTTGGAATAGGTTTGAGTTGGGCTTCAAATTCGAATAATTACCTTTTCATGTTCATATTAGGAATTGGAATAACAGTTTTAATGACTCTTGACTATTTTTTTAATTTCTTAAACCAAGGACAGGAGAAAATAAATCATAATGAACAGATTTTATTCCTAATATTTTTTACGTCTTTTTCATTTGTAGGATTTTTAGTATATCGGAAAAAGAAGAAGCAAGAAAAGAGAAGAAGGGAAAAAATAGATGAATTAATCAAAGAAATTTAGTAATAACAACAGGTAACAAAAAACATAGTGCAATTGGAAATCAGAGTGATAAATGACGATATTAGCAACAAATAAAGTGAGTGATAGTTTGAAAAATAAAGGTTTCAAAAATCCAAACGCACCATATTCAAACCGTTGTGTGGCATTATACAAATCCTAATATGAAAATAACAAACATATTTTTATTGATTTTTTTAAAAATCGCAATTCATTCGGTATTTGGACAGAATAAATGTGATACAACACAATATGGAGAAAATGAAGAAATATTTGTGATAGTCGAAATTATGCCGACTCCAAACATTACGTCTAAGCAATTGGAAATAATTCTAAATTCATCAATAGACCTCAATGAATATCCAGATGATTTAAAGAAACCAATTTACATCACATTTATAATCAATTGTAAAGGCGAAGATTTTAATTACAAGTTCCATACTCAAATTGATCAAAAACTTCAGGTCAAACTAAATAATATTTTGAAATCGAATCTGAATTGGACTCCTGCATATCATAATGGAGAACCAGTTGACATTAGTAAAAATATTAAAATTGAGATTGTAAATAATCAGTTTCAAGTTCCAGATTTTGAAAATCAAAAAAGGAATAAAAAGAGTCGAAAGAAGAAATAACGCCACACAGTAATTAGGAGTTCATGTGGCACCAAGTGCCCTTCCGATAGTTATAGGAAGAACTCCCGGTTGAACTACAATCCCCAACCGAAGTCTGATATTATGGAAATTGCACAGGGTCTATATAGGAGTGCGGAATGTGAGACGGAAAACGAGTGATAAAGAAATTGGAACCGTAACCCTTTCAGCAATCATAACTGCATTTACTCACCCATTTTTTGGTCTTTGCTCAATCGTTTTTGGTGTTTGCACAAGCATAATTGGTGTTTGCACATCCGTAACGGGAATGTTCCGGAATGGGGAAGGCTAACAGCCAGCTTTTCAATGAACGAATAGCGGTATTGTGCCCTATTGACAGAATAGGATCGTTGATGGCCATTGAAGGGCTTTTCGTCAATTGCTGTTTTGGTTGTAAAAAGTGCAGGGATACCGATTGCACTTCGGTGGGCTCAGCCCAGGCAAACAGGCATCAGTAAAATGTTTCTGATTGTTCAAGCTGCAACACAAGAATTTTCAGCTGTTTTTGTGCAGAATTTTTGTATTATGACAGAGAAAGTTTAAATTAGCAGCGAAAATTAACCAATAGCTCACTATATGCCAAATTCCATGGTTTTAAATGCTGTGAAAATGTGGCAATTAATTTTAAGGAAATGATGATGAATACAGCTACATCTCCGGGAATGAAATGCTGCAATCGTTTAAAAATTGCATTGATGACAAAACCAGGCCATGCCGGCAGCAAAACGACTGAAATTTACCACCATTAAGCATGAAAAGCTTGAAAAACATTAAAAATCCGCTCAATGGTTTTGAAAAATAAAAAAGGTAAACCTGAACCTATCCAACAAATAGTGAATGGTAGATTCAATAAACCTGAACATGTAAACTAGTTGTGTGCAACTATAGTGAACATCCTGCAAATGAGAAACTAACAACTAATAGAAATGAAAATGACGACTGGAATAATAATTGGACTATTGATTTTGATTACTTCCTTAGGACTTTTTGCTTGCAAAGGAAAACTACAAGGAAAAGATAAAGTTAAAGAAACCAAAGTTGCAGATAATCCATACCTTGATTTAAGAACTCAAGCAATTAACGTGACTCCTGACCAATTGCAATTGAAACTTGATAATGATAAAGACATTTATGGGATTGTAATGGATTGGAATATGGGTGATGCGATTGTGACGGTTGTTTCGTTTAAGACTGGTGATGCAAGTGTTTACATGAGTACAGGACAAGCATTTATTGGTGGATATGCGCATGAAACCGTAATTAATGCAGCTAAACAATTTGTGATTTCTGGGGAAAAATATTTTTCAAAAGCAATAAAGACTGAGAATTCAGAACCGACAAAAGAACAAAAAGTTGATTTCTATTTTCTGACTAAATCAGGTAGATATTATATTGAAGAAGATTTTACAAAAATAGAGAATAGCACATCTGATTTATTAGGACTTTTTGAAGCTGGAAACCAAGTAATAACTGAGTATAGATTAAAAACTGATAAATAATAGCAGCGCACAACACACAATATAGCCAATAAGGGTTTCAGTGGTATGCGAAGGTTTGTAACCCGCTTTAACTTTTCGTGTAACCTGATAGGAAATCACCCGCAATCCCTTACTGGCCATATTGTCAAACGTTGAACTATAATCCCCCAACCGAAACCAATTATTATGGAAATTGCATAGGGTCAATATAGGAGAGCGGAATGTGAGACAGCAAACGAATGTAAAGAAATTGGAACCGTAAACGTTTCGGCAATTGTAACTACATTTGATCGTCCATTTTTAGTCTTAGCTCAATCGTTTCTGGTGCTTGCACAAGCATAATTGGTGTTTGCACATTCGTAAACGGGAATGTTCCGGAATTGGGAAGGCTATCAGGCAGCTTTTCAATGAACCAATAGCGGTATTGTGCCGTATTGACAGGAAGGGCTCGTTGATTGCCATTGAAGGGCTTTTTTATTACTTGCTGTTTTGGTTTTAAAAATTGCAGGGATAGCGATTGCACTTCGGCAGGTTTACCTGGCAACAGACAGGCTCCCTTCGGCAGGCTCAGGGCATCGCAGCCCAGGCAAATCCGCACCAGGGCGCGACTTCAAGCAAGTCAGGGCGCGACTCCAAGTCGCACCCTGACTTTGCTAATATTGAAAGCATTCTTGTTTATGGTAAAACGGCTGCTAAGCGTTACCTATTTGGGCTAATTATTATAATGGTTTGAATAGCTGTTGTTTGTTAGCGTGTTTCTTGTTCAAGTAAGGATAGTTTGAGTAAAAGTTTGCATGATATCAGAAAAAGTTTGGATGTTTCCGGAAGAAGTTTGAATGATTCCAGTAAAAGTTTGTATGATTCCAGTAAAAGTTTGGATGTTTCCGGAAGAAGTTTGCATGATTCCTGTAAAAGTTTGGATGTTTTCAGAAGAAGTTTGCATGATTCCGGGAAAAGTTTGAGAAGTTACCGGAAAAGATAGGGCTGCGAGCAAAAAAAGAGAACAGAACAAGGAACATCAAAAGGGAGTTTTTAAATTTTTTCAGAGCGTGTTTGGTTTAATAAAAGAAGAATTGCTACATTAGCTGCGACAATAACCAAAAGCTGAACTTATGCCGGCAGCAAATCGACTGAATTTTCCACCATTAAGCATGAAAAGCTTGAAAAACATTAAAAATCCGCTCAATGGTTTTGAAAAATAAAAAAGATAAACCTGAACCTATCCAACAGATTATTGCGGAGATGATTCATAAACAGGGGTATAGAAGAAGTTGGCAACAAGTGAAATAACCAAGACAGGAACAATTCAGATTATACTATGATTGAGAAAAAAGACATTAATACTGAATATACATCCCGAATCAATCGGACATTTGATTATATTGAATCGAATATTGATAAACCAATGACACTTGAAGAATTAGCAACAGTAGCAAATTTTTCTAAATTTCATTTTAATAGAATATTTCAGTCAATTGTCGGAGAAACACCTTTCCAGTTTATTTTAAGAGTTAGACTTGAAAAAGCTGCAACATTAATTTTAACCAATAAGAAAGAGAGCATTTCCGAAATAGCCTACAAATGTGGATTTTCTGACATTTCAATATTTTCACGTAATTTTAAGAGCTGTTTTCAAATTTCCGCTTCTCAATACAGATTAAATAAATCAAACAATAGCAATTTAAGTCAACAAGATAGCAATAGGCATCAAAGCGATGAGAAGCCAACTCAATATTTTTGTCCTGAATTAAAAACCATTAAATGGAGGACAAATATGAAATTAAACAAAAATGTGGAAGTAAAAGAACTTCCAAAAATGACAGTTGCCTACATTAGGCACATTGGCCCATACAAAGGGAACGATAAACTATTCGAGAACATTTGGAATAAATTGTTTTCATGGGCGGGACCAAGAGGTTTAATAGGTGGTAAAGATTTCAAATCGTTGGTTGTTTATCACGACGACCCAAATGTAACCATCGAAGACAAACTTAGAATGAGTGTTTGTATTACTGTTCCTGCTGACACTAAAGTTGAAGGAGAAGTTGGAAAAATGGAAATTGAGGCAGCAAAATATGTAATTGCCCGTTTTGAGCTTACCGCCCAAGATTTTCAGCAAGCATGGGATTGGGTTTATGGTAAGTGGTTTCCGACAAGTGGCTACCAACCCGATGATAAACCTTGTTTTGAAATGTACCCTGAAGAACCTAAAGACGGGAAGTTCATCGTTGATATTTGTGTTCCTGTAAAGCCATTGTAAAAACGAACTAAGAGAGCCTGTTTCATGCAGGTTCTCTATTTTAATATGATTCACTATGGGCTATTATATTGATTTAGAAAAAATTACAATTAAGGATTATCAGATAAAATTGGAATCTGCCTACCTGCCACCAAGCAGAATGGTTCTTAAGGAAAAATTGGATGAACGATTTGGATATTTTGAGCAAATCGGAATTAGTAATGTCAAAGAGTTGATTCAGATACTCAAAACGAAAGATAAGTTCGCTGAATTATCAAAGGTAGCTTGCTTTTCGGTTGATTATTTGACAATTTTACTTAGAGAATTGAATAGTACACTTCCCAAACCTAATAAGATTAAAGATTTTTCTGGTATCTCAAATGATACTGTAGACAGATTAAACAAAATTGGCATTAAAAATACAGTAAAGTTATTTGACATGGTTTTAAATGCAAAAAGCAGAAAAGAACTTGCCGAAAACACTGGAGTAACTGACATTGAAATTCTAGAATTAACTAAATTGTCAGATTTATCAAGAATAAAGTGGTGTGGGGTAACATTTGCACGAATGTTATACGAACTAGGAATAGACACAGTCGAGAAAGCATCAAAAGTAGACCCTGAAAAATTACATACAAGTATAAATGTGTTAAATAAAGAAAAAAAAATTTACAAAGGACAAATTGGGTTAAATGACATGAAAATATTTGTGAATGCTGCAAAAGAGATACCTTTGGAAATAGAATATTGACTGATAAAAGAACACCAGTTGCCAATAAATAGGACTCTGAGCGGTCTGCAAGACCCAGAGTGGAGTCAGAGTTTAACTACATCCTGACAATTACTGAAAAAATGTTCTATGTACTTAGCGACGGTTTTGTGTTACTTTTTCATTGAATTACAGTGAGTTGATGGGAGTCAACTTAAACTATGATTCGTGAATATGAAAGGCAAGTTTACAAATTAAAAGATTTGATACCTTTTAAGTGATGGAGAATAAAAGAACAGAATATTTAAAGTATGTAAAAATGTAGAGAAAGAGTCTTATAAAGAAGCTATCCCGCTGGGATTTAGTTCGACACGCGGTATAAAAAATTGCCGAGACAGTATGTTTTAAAAAGGTTGTAGCCCCTGCCTTTGCCGGCAGGCAGGCGCTTCAAAGTTTGTTATAGCTTGACACGTGATTCGCCCGCAATTCCTCACTGGCCATACCGTCAACCGTTTCAGCAATCGTAACTGCATTTGCTCACCCATTTTTTGGTCTTTGCCCAATCGTTTCTGGTGCTTGCACAAGCATAATTGGTCTTTGCACATCCGTAAAAGGGAATGTTCCGGAATAGGGGAGGCTAGCAGGCAGCTTTTCAATGGACGAATAGCGGTATTGTGCCGTATTGACAGAATAGGATCGTTGATGGCCATTGAAGGGCTTTTCGTCAATTGCTGTTTTGGTTTTAAAAAGTGCAGGGATGCCGATTGCACTTCGGCAGGTTTACCTGGCAACAGACAGGCTCCCTTCGGCAGGCTCCCTTCGGCAGGCTCCCTTCGGCAGGCTCCCTTCGACAGGCTCCCTTCGACAGGCTCCCTTCGACAGGCTTCCTTCGACAGGCTCAGGGCATCGCA
>Ga0180009_10000193_pt1 | contig 95426 bp, 82 predicted proteins | sample OS_PC_MetaG_FD_123537 | JGI IMG/M metagenome (GOLD analysis project Ga0180009, IMG submission 123537) | Groundwater microbial communities from the Aspo Hard Rock Laboratory (HRL) deep subsurface site, Sweden - OS_PC_MetaG | ecosystem: Environmental > Aquatic > Deep subsurface > Groundwater... | reverse complement strand
GGGAACCTCTATTTTTGTGTTAATTATATGATATTTATGGGTATCATAATACCATTATAGAGGTTCTTCCGTTTAAAGCAAGGAATAATAAGCGTTTGCCGGTTTTTTCTCAACACCCTTTGTTGATGATAAAACCCAACATTATGGTTGGATTATTGATCAGGAACATGATACACGATGTGAAAGGAGAAGCGGCAAATAATACCATTTCACCTGTTTCTAAAGTGATCGGAAATGTCGCCTGGCTCCAGACAGCATATCGGGAGAGACGATAAAATACCCACCCCAGATGATAAAAGGAAAAATGAGAAAACTGACTGGATTGGTTACGGACCCCATATATTTAGAACATGACACAGGGCAGCACCCTGAAAACGCGGAGCGTTTGCGGGTGATCCTGTCCGCCCTGCAGGCTGACCCGATTTGGGAAGAGCTGGAACTCATACCAGCAGAACGGGCGGAACGATCCATTATTGAAATGGTTCATGATCCAGACTACATTGACTCTCTTGAGTCGCAGATAAAATCAGGCGCTCTTTTTATCGGGACAATGGACTGTATTGTCTCCTCACGTTCCTTTGAAGTGGCTGAATATGCTGTGGGAGGCATGTTGGCGCTGATCCGGAAAGTTTCCGCCGGTGAACTGAAGAATGGGTTCGGTCTGGTGCGTCCCCCCGGGCATCATGCTGAGAGAGGCCAGGCATTGGGTTTCTGTTATTTTAACAATATTGCTATCTGTGCCGAATACCTTATCCGACATGAAAACTATCAAAGAATTCTGATCGTCGATTTTGATGTGCACCATGGCAACGGAACCCAACACAGTTTTGAATCCAGAAAGGATGTATTCTATTCCAGTATCCACGAAAACCCAGCTGTCTGTTATCCCGGGACGGGATTTCAGAATGAGACCGGTATAGGGGAGGGCCAGGGCTTTACCCTGAATGTGCCGATGCGGAGTTTTTCAGGGGATGATGAATACCAGCAGATGTTGGAAGAGATACTCATCCCGGCCTGGCGGGAGTATAAGCCAGAATTCGTATTAGTATCAGCTGGATATGATGCCCATCGGGATGATCCCCTGGCCCGGATCAATATTACTGAAATTACATACAGAGCCTATATGGAGGCGCTCTGCCAGATTGCCGCCGAGTTCAGTTCAGGGAAACTGGTCGGTTTTCTGGAAGGCGGTTACAATCTTGAGGTGATCCAGAAACTGGTCTTATTGCATATCAAAGCTCTGGAAGCAGCTGCCAAGGCCTTGTAACCGGATACCGGCCTTTTTACAGGCAGTTGCACAAAGCGGGAGGCGCCCTGATTAATGGTGGTATTTCTCCCCGTTCAGGATCGTGAATGCCCGATAAATCTGCTCCACCAGGAAAAGACGGACCATCTGGTGGGTAAGGGTCATGGCAGATAAACGAAATAACAGATTGGCTTGGTTTTTGATCTCCGGTGGCAGTCCATAGGGCCCGCCAATGATAAAATCGATCTTTGACTGTCCCTGATTGGTGATTTGTTCCAGTTGTCGGGCAAAGTCAACAGAGGACAAGGAAATCCCCGTTTCATCGCAGGCAATTAGAAATGTATTGGGACGAAGTTGCGTCTGAATCGCCTGATACTCTTTATTAAGCCACTGTGCCTGCATTCCCCTGCTATAATCGGCTTCCCGGATGGTTTTCAGCTCAAATTCGCAGTATCGCTTTAATTTCTTTCGATAGATCTCGATGCCTGACTTGAGATACGTTTCCTGCTTCCGTCCAACGCATAAAATCCTGATTTTTCGCATTTAACACTCTTTTTTGGGAAAAGTACTGAAGATCTCTTCGAGACTATACTGTTCCCTAACATCTTCCAAAAAAATATGGACAATCACAGCGTTATAATCAATCAAGATCCAGCGCCCTTCTTCACGTCCCTCAATGCCTAGCGGTAATATTCCGCCCTCCTTTTTAAGGGCTAAACCGATGTTATCCGCAATTCCCTGTGTGTGTGCTGTGGATGTGCCATGGCAGATGACCAGATAATCGGTAATGGCAGACTTCCCATCCATATCAAATACTACCAGGTCGAGCGCTTTTATATCCAGTGCTGTCTGCGTGATTTTGTCTAACAGTGATTTTGTGTCCATGTGGTTTTTATTTTGGGGTTTGTTGACGGTTTTTCCATGTTTCCAATGCGGAAGGATGTATCCAGTGTTTCTCGATAATTGTCCTCATATCGCTGTTGCGGATTTGTGTAGCAGAGATGTCAGGAATATCTAAATCCAACCATGTCACGCTTTGCGGAAAACCGTGAAAAAAAGGGATTGATGTTTTTGGTTGTCTCAACTGGGGTCTTGGAAAAACCAGGATTTTTGACAATGTCATGATGGCGTTTATTTCCACCCAGTCTGGAAAAGAGGCGAAGCTGTCTTCCCCCAGAATTAGAAACAAGTGGTCCGCTGGATATTGCGTCTTGAAATGGGCCAGTGTTTTATAACTGTAACTGATGCCTTGATTTCGCAGTTCGTAATCGGATATTTCAACACGGTTAAACGCCCGAAACGTCTCTTCCAGCATTTGCCAGCGAACAGATTCCGGTATGACCGGCGGCTGATGTTTCAATGGGTTTTGATAGGTTGGAACAATGATTACCTTTAAAAACCCGCGATTCTGCACCAGTTGCCGGACAATTTCAAAGTGACCCATGTGGACCGGGTTAAAACTACCCCCAAAAATTGCAATATCCATCCGTTTGAAATTAAGTTATAATAATTGTGAGGAATGTTAGGGTTTTGGTGTTGTTTTTGCTTTTAAATTACCGACAAAAATTCTGTCGCTGTTCGGGCTTGATAAAACTAAAACTGAATGCATCATGGCTTGGTATACCCTCTATTCTGTAGCATACGCCATCAATGAAACGATTGATACATCTCTTTTCAGTAAGAGAGCGTCCAGCGGAGCCGATTCGACCTACTATATCCTGATTGGGGCTTTTATTCTGATTTTTGTCGGGATCGGCATTTTCTATAATTGGCTGAACAGTAAAAGGATTGAAAAGGCTGACCAACGGTACATCAAAAAGAAGGAGGCTGCACGACATCAGGGGGTGGATTTTTCGGATGATACCAGTCGTCGCATCGATATGCTGGCGAAAACGGTAAAAATGGATCCGGAAAAGGTCCTCTACAATAATAGATTTTTTGAAGGAGCCGTTGAAAAACTACGCAAAAAATCCCCCAACGATCCGATGTTGCTCAAAATCCCTGAATTGCGGGAAGATCTGGGGTTCACTTTTTTTAACAGGCGAACCCCGTTTATCAATACCCGCATGCTGCAATCCGGTCAAAAACTGCGTGTTGCCGTCAATTTCAAGGGCAAGTCCCATTCCTATGTCAGCACGATTCTCAACACAAACGAAGAGGAATTCTGGGTTAAACCGCCCCTTGTGAATGGAAAAGCGGTTAATCTGTCTAAGTTTAAAAGCTTTGATTTCAGTGTTTTTCGAAAAAACGATGGTGAATATCAGTTTACGTGCCGTCTCAAAAACCAGATCTCAACACCGGCAAATGCGCTGGTAATGATACATGTCAACAAGATCAAGAAACTCCTGACTAGAGAAAATGACCGTTACAAACTGCACTTTAAACGGGAATTTTTCTTCAGCGATATGAATACGACCAAGAGTTGTCAAGGCGTTGTAATGGATATCAGTATAGGTGGTTTAAAATTCCTTGTAAAAGAAATTCCCGAAGGGGTTATAGAGGGGATCAATGTCTTTTTTAAATTGGAAGAGGCGAACATCAAGCAGGAAATAAAAGCCGAAATAGTCAAAATAACCAGTCAGAAAGGTAAAAACTATATTCATTTGCGGTTTCAGGACATGTCAGAGCTAAACCGCTTATATCTACAGAAGTTTGTAGCTGGAAAAAATCCAATAAAGCTGAAATAAAAGGAATCTGGCGTTATTTGAAGCAGGTGCGAGTCGATACATGATGCCGGGCCTCAACAGAAAAAATGGATATTGTCAGACAATGGACAACGTTTAGGAGAGAAATGATTTTTGCACAGCAGCGCTGCTTTTTTTTTCGTGTTCTATCACCGTGGATCATAGGTCTTTTGATCGTGATGGGCTGTGCCAGCAGTCCGGGCCGCTTGAAAGACTGGTATGCCGAGAACTATCCCAGTCCGCGACCAGCGAAGCCGATAGAGACGCAACAACAGAAACAACAACCACAAGTTGAACGGAAATCTGCTCTGCAGACCGATTCCCTGCAGAAGAACCGCCAGACAAACGAGCGGTCTCTTCGGGAAGGACTGCAGATTGCCCCAATCGATTCGGTCGGGAAGACGACCGGTTCTCTAACAATGACGCAAGGGGCTTTGGAAGCGCCCGTCGATCTGAAATTTGCAGCCAGCCAGCCCAAGTTGTCAGAATATGATGTCTCCTCTTTGATTGAGGGAAAGCTGTTCAAACTGGTTGAGGATGCCTATACCAGACGGGATGAAAACGAGTTCACACGGCTCTATAAATTTTTTCTGGATTCATTTCCTCAAAGCGGGCGTAAAAATTATCTGGAAGAGAAGTGGCGGACTTTTTTTTATTCGGAAAATCTAGATACAGATTCCTTGAAAGACAGCCTGGTTGAGGTGACTTACCCACAGGCCAGAAACCTGGATGAATTCAGCACCTACATGGCGAAACTGAAAAGCAACGGGGTTAAGTCAATTCAGCTGAATATGGTACAATCTCAGGAAGAGCCCATATATCTGTTTGCAAAGACTGAAAACCCACTGGGATACTATTTTAAAACGCCATCCGGGTTGCTGGTTGATGATCTGCTGGATAAAATAACGGCACTGGCGCATAATAACGGGCTGCAGGTCTTGATATCGTTTCCCCTGCGGAATCACCCCATGCTGGGTCATCAGAGTGTTTTGCTGATGGATGAATCGTGGAATGCAATTCAAAATAGAACCACGCCAAATGCAAAACTGGACTTGCTGAATCCTCAAAGCCAGGTTTATCTCACGGGATTGATCCACTCATTGATGGCTTCACAGATTGATGGCATTGTTTTTAAAGATGATTTTACCTATGAAATCAATGAGGGCTTTTCAGCAGCAGCACAGCACCAATATCTGCTGGCAACCGGTAGAACTATCTTGTTCAACAATCTTTTTGTCCCGGTTAAATCACCTGGAAAAAGCCGTTATGAGATTCTGGCGGATGAAGCTTTCAATGAAATCGCTCGCTGGCGTACCCGGGAAGTGAAACAACTGCTTTGGGATCTGATTGCAGATATCAGGAAACAGAAGCCTTCATTTGTGCTGGGGATGGAAGTGACCCCAGAAATGGTGCTACAGGAGAATCTCTCAGTGAAGTGGTACTCTACCGGCCTGTCCTATCTCAAGGATCTGGACCTGGATCTCTTTATTCTGAAATGGCGGAAATCGGGCTCAGATGCAGAATCAGATAACGACAGCTATCGGAAATCCGCCTGGAAGCTCAGGGTCTCAATTCTACCGAAAACAAGTGTTTTTATGAAGGTTCCCCTGAGCCGGGAAACCAATAACGTGATTCGCTTAAATCGGCGGATTCAGGATAATGTCATGATTCAGCAGGACATGGAGATGACAAAACTGGCTATAGGGCCGGTGTCCAGGCTGGAACAGCTTGATTTCCTGTATGAACCCAGGCAGTGAGGGGCTGATCTGTTTCCGTTTGTCACTTGCAGGATCACAATATTCCCACTCTGGTGCGTCGCGACCTTAAATGAGCTGGTTCATCTTGAGCATCGGCAGCATCACCGAAAGGACGATAAAACCAACTGCAACGGCCATCCAGAGGATTAAGACCGGTTCCAGAAGTGCGATGAACTTTTCCAGAGACTGCTTGACTTCATTTTCAAGGATTGAAGAGACTTTATTTAACATCTTTTCTAACTGACTACTCTCTTCGCCCACCCGTATCATCTGGATGACAGTCATCGGGAAGATACCTGCCTGACGCAGTGCCTGCGAAAGATCCATCCCCCGTTTGGTAATATTCAGCGCGATCTCATCAAAGTGATTTTCATAGACCCGGTTACCCATGACCTGTTTGACGATGTCGAGAGATTGTTTCAACTCGACCCCACTTTGCAACAGGGTGCCGAGTGTCTGTGTGAATCGGAAAACAATGATTTTTTTGACGATTTTTCCCAGAACGGGGGTTCTTAACAATATCCAGTCTTTGGTCAATTCCCCCCGCCTCATTCTGAAAAACCGGTTCAAAAGAAGCGTAGACAGACCAAAGCCAAGGAGAAGTTGCCAGACGTTACCCGTAATCGTTTCACTCAGTCCGATGACGATTCGTGTAGGAAGCGGGAGTTGGGTATTAAACTGCTGAAAGATGGGAACGATTTTTGGTATGATAAAGGTCACCATAAACACCACAATACCGAAACCCAGGACAGTCATGATCAACGGATAGATCAACGCTTTTTGGATCTTTGATTTAAGTTCAGCTGTCCCTTCCCGAGACTCCGTTAGATGTTGCAGGACTTCATCCAATTTCCCGCCAGCCTCACCCGCCTTAACCATGGCGATAAACATTTTTGAAAAAAGTGATGGATGGTCTTCCAGTGCTGATGCCAGAGAGCTTCCCTCAATAATTCTGGCCTTGATTAAATCAAGAATGTGTTGAAATGTTGGATGTTCGCTCTCTTCTATCAGAATTTCGAAGGCCTTGTCGTAGGGTATACCGGTGGAGACGAGAACGGAAAGTTGTCTGGTAAAGCCGGTTATGATATCGAAGGGGATGCGTGCCCTTTTCTGGGGAGACCGATGGTCGAAGGAGCGCTGCAGTTTCTCTCTGGCACCTGAAATGGAAACAAGATGCAAACCCAGCGACTTGACTTTAGTCGCGGCCTGCTTTGCTGTGGGCGCATCAATCTTTCCCTTGCGCTTGTTTCCACTTTTATCAATTGCCCGGTATTCGAATAGTGCCATTTTCAATCCATCACGCTGATTGGCGTCTGTCTTGTCTGAATTCCGCTTTCTGCAAAAGCAGATCAATCCCTCCGGCGAACCGTCTGATCGTGTCCTGAAGGGATATCCAACATTTTAGAGCAACTGTCGTTTCAGGTTATCCTTTTTTACACGGTATTGGAGTATCGAACCTTGGGGGTATCTTCCTTGTTGATATAAGCATCAAAAAGCATACAGATGGTTCTGATAAATATTTTGCCCGTATCGGATATAGTCAGGTGGTCTTTGTGGACTTCCAGAAGACCATCCTGCTGCAGCTTTTCCAACTGTTCGATTTCAGACGGAAAACAGGTCTTGAAATCAGTATTGAATTCTGCCCTGAACTCAGAAAAGGAGAGATAAAAATGGCAGATAATTCGCCGGATAACCCATTTTCGCATCAGATCGTCAGTGTTGAGTTGCATTCCTCTGCACGCTGCCAGCCCTGTTTCACTGATCTGCGTCTGATAGGTTCTGATGCGCTTTTCGTTCTGCATAAAATACCCTCCGATTTCACTGATCGCTGTCATGCCGACACCCATGAGATCCACATCGGTTTTGGGCGTGTAACCCATGAAATTCCGATTCAATGTCCGATTTCGCATGGCAACTGAAAGCTCATCATCCGGCAGGGCAAAATGGTCCATGCCGATATAGTCGTACCCCGCTTCAGTCAACTGGTGGATGGCCTCGAAAATCAGGGAGAGTCGGGTTTGTTTATCGGGCAGCGATTGCGGATCGATCTTTTTTTGATGTGGCATCCGGTTTGGCAGGTAACCAAAGTTATAGACAGCCAGCCGATCCGGTCTCATTTTGATCACAGAGGCCAGTGTCTGGCGAAAACTGTCCAGGGTCTGGAAAGGCAGCCCATATATCAGATCGAAATTGATCCCTTGAAATCCGAGGGACCTGGCCGTCTGAAGATGGTCAAAAGTCATCGCCTCACTTTGAATACGATTGATGGCCGTTTGAACAGACCGGTCGAAATCCTGAACCCCCAGGCTCAAGCGGTTAAACCCCAATTGACTGAGAAACGACAGCTGGTTTGAGCGCAACGTGCGAGGATCGATTTCAATGGCGATTTCAGCTCCTGTCTCAAAGGAGAAGGTGGATTGAATCGTCTTCAGAATTTTTTCAAACTCTTCATCTAAAAGAAATGTAGGGGTCCCGCCACCAAAATGGAGTTGGCGTATCTGTTTGCCGGGGCTCTGATATTTGCCGATCTGTTCGAGTTCGCTGATCAGATAATCGACATAGGTTGCGGATTGCGACTGCTTGCGGCTGACAAGGGCATTGCATCCGCAATAATAACATCGGCTACGGCAAAAAGGGATATGGATATAAAAGGACAACGGCTTCTGGCTGGATCGGACTGTTTCCAGCCATTTTACCTGGGTGCTCCGGTCAATGTCATGCCAGATAGGTGCTGTCGGGTAGGATGTATATCGGGGACCGGCAACACCATATCGGTCAATCAGCTCAGGTGAAATCTGAAACATGGTTATTCTGGGTTCAGGGGTCTGCTTTTCAATGCAAAGTCGACTATGCCGAAACGTTCAGACAAGGCGTCTGTTGCCACCGACAGCGGCATCTGGTGTGCCTATTCCGGAAGTGTAAAAACAACCTGGCCTTTCTTTATGTTATGTTGATCTTCTTTTTTCACCAAAACCCAACTATCATTTTCCATGACCTTGATCACTTCGGTAGTTGCATAAGCGTTTGCCAAAAAGGAGACGGTTCGACGTGAAACCCCATTGACAATTTCATCTTTGACGACTCTGTCTCGAACCTGGATTTTTCGTCCCAATGCGATTCCAACGCCCCTTCCTATTGATATTCTGGCGACTTGATGTCCGCCCCGTGTCTCCAGGATATACCCCCTGATCGGGAAATAGGTTTGGACCAGCTTTCTGAGCTTCTTATGGGAACGTTCCGGATCTTGTGAATCATAAAGAACATCCTGCTTGATCACCACCTGTCCACTATCTGTTGTAAACACGGTCAGATTGATATTGGCTTTGAACTCGTCGATATTTTTGACGGTTTTACTCTCAATGATGGTGATCTGCATTTGCGATACAAAGGTGGCGTTGACAGAGGCCCCCAGTTGTATTGCATCAGCGATGTTATTGGGTTGAAAGTGCCTGTTTTCTTCTTTGGCAAGCAAAGCTTCAGTCTCTTCCGGAGAGATAATCGAGAAATTGCCGTTTTTTTCAAGGGATGTATCGATAAAATGGCGGATATCGGCCAGTCTTTCTTTGGTTACTGTCTGATCTTTAAAAACAATTAACGGAAGAAGGATATAAGGACGAAGCACCAGTTCATCTTCTGTCGGTGGATAGCTGGTTTCGATTCTATCTGCATCCAGCATCGGAATGCTTAAGGGATCAATTCTCTTGGTTGCACAACCGGCTGACAGGAATATGCCGCAGCAAATCAGTACCATTGGGATCTGTACCCTAAACATGAAAAATCGCTTTTGATTGAAGGATCGTTTCATTGGGAACCTCATTATGGATTAAAGATCAGGTGGTTAGAGTGACGTGTTTTTTTAAACGGCCGCACCCCTGTGAAAAATATAACAAACTCTCGATTCCATTTTAGTACAAGAACCTCAAAAGATCCAAATCTAAATATGGGCACGTTTTTTCCCGGGTGGCAAAACCCGGTGAATCATTGACCGGAGGGGTTGGCGGACCGATGAAAATCCTGGTTTACGGTCAATGGATTTCTGGCAGGGAGTGAGAATTGAATTGTTTTTGTCATATGCAACCACTGCAACCACAGGGTTGATGCTCTGCTGGGTTAATTCCCGGTAAGCCGGCCCTGTCCGGTTGGCAAGGATTTATAAAACAAGCCTTTTTGGTCCTGGAAGGAATTCACCAGGGTGCGGATCGACCAGGTTTTGCCTGATCCACACCCTGGTTGTTACGGATCCAGTATCCCCTTTGCATTTACAACATCATAAACGCGCAGCCCATAATGATCGTCGGGATAAGTGCCCCAAGCAAGAGCCCCAGCGGTGAAAAACCTTTGGGGAAGAATTTCTGGAGGATGGATAATCCCGCCGGATTCGGGGCATTGGCGATCACTGTCAACCCGCCACCGGTGACCGCACCGGCAACAACCGCATATTTCATGGAATCGCTCAAATTCGGAACCAGTGAACTCAGGTACGTAATGGCTGCATTGTCATTAAACGCAGTCAGAATAGTGGATCCCAGCATCAAAGGAATTTCACTCAAACTTCCCAGAATCGGGGCAATCCACCATTTCTGCAAACCGCCGTGTATCACGAGTCCTGACAGAAAAAAGCCTACCAGTAAGGCGGGTTTTAAATTGGTTCGGTTCTGATGATGCCCTGTGGCATCGACAAAGCCCAGAAAACAGAGGAATCCTGCAATAAAAAGGGGCGGATAGTGAGCAAAATAGACTGTCCAGATCAGAAACAGCACATGCACCAATGTCACACTCGCCGGGACATTATCTTCCCTCATGTCCCATTTGATCAACAGATTTGAGCCTTTGGATTCCTTCAAATCCTTTAATTGAGCGAATTCACGTCTGAAAATCAGGAAATAGATCGTATTTGCAATGAGAATCCCTAGAATCGCTTTCCAGCCGAAACTGAAAAACATAAATGCCAGATCCCAGTTCCACTTTCCTGCAATCATCAGGACCGGTGGTGCCGCAAAATGCGTCAGCGTTCCCCCGACCGAAATATTGACGAAAAGCAGGCCAATGGTTGCATAGGCAAATCGGTTGCTGGGGCCTCTGGCATAGAACTCTTTGGCCAAAATGAGCGCAGAAATGGTCATCGCGGCAGGCTCAGTGATGAAGGAGCCCAAAAGCGGGCCTACTGTCAAAATAGTGAACCACAGGGAGGCCGGAGACCCCCTGCCTATTTTTGAGACTGTCTTCAGTGATTGCTCGGCCAGACGCGCAATGGGCCTGGCCGCCGCCAGCGTCATAATTACCACAACAAACATCGGCTCGGTGTAATTAATTGAACTGAAATATGATATTGAAGCATGCAGATCATAAAAATAGGCAATGGACCAGAATACCGGGAGTACCCAGAGCCCGAAAACCACCTCGATGTCCCCAAAAAAATGAAATAATTGGGAAAGAAAACTGACCTCCTCGATAACATCGCCGCTATATTGAACATCCTGCTTCTTCCGCTTCAAATTTTCATCATGTTTTTCCTGCAGATGATGGGCAATTTTCTGGAATTTGCCGGCCATGAAGGTATGAATGATCGCCCCGAAAAAGAATAGTGTAACGAGCAGGTTCAGGGGTTCCTGTTGGATGCGGTGTAACAGGATTGCGCCGATATTCGTCAAATGGCCATCGTTGTAACTGGAAAGTGCCGGTGGAAAATCCACTTTAACGGTGTGCGTGCCGCTGGATGCGATGAGCGTTATCGGCAGAATGATGCCGACTAAGACTACAAACACCAGGAATCTCTTTCTTTTCATATTTGTATGCCCTCAGTAGCAGTTATTTTCTGAAGAATTCACAAGCAACCGTCCACGGAAAAACACCCTCTTTTGGCTTGGCAGATTGATCTCATATCATCCAGGCTGCACTTCGATAATCCTTGAAAAATCGTACAAAGTCAAATACGTATGTCCCTCTCAATGCCTTTTACTGGGCGGAATGAAAACAATAGAGCCCCCTTTTCACCAGTGAACCGAAACATCTTCTGATTCCCTCTATATTGAAACATCAGGCTGTAACCTTCGGATTCAAAGAAGAGAAATCCTTCCACCATAAATTCCGTCCGCCTTTACTTTCTGTGATAAGAAACAGGGAAATCGATTTTGACATATTTTGATCATTCACTCATTTACACGGATTTTCACAATAACGCAGGACCGGGTAAATATCTCCGGTTGATCGCTGGGCCCCGGATCTCTCGAAAACCAGTCTGGAACTGTTTCGATCTACTGTCATTAGCATCAACGCCTTTCAACGGCAAGTTGTCAAGCCTGGAACCGGAATTGGTGTGCGCGGCTCGTGCGATGCGGGCAATCCTAAGATTAGTTAAAAGATATAGATACTTAAGACAATAAGTGCCGCGTTCTTTTTCTGATTTCCATTTGCATTATTTACCATATTTCAATAAACTTTAACTTCGTTTGTTATTATGCCGAAACTAGAAAAAATCAGATGACAGGATTGAAAACCCCTTGTTTCTGAGGGATAACCAAAACGCCAATTTCAAAGGTGTAATATTCATCACCATCACCTGAGGGTCGTTTTTCACGCCTTGTTTTCGGAAAACGAATCCAGTGAAGCGCATTCAGAACACACCTAACAGAAAATCCTAATCCAGGAGTAACGAAATGTGGGATACAGAAAAAACGAAAGCTATCGAATCGGCACTTTCTCAAATTGATCGTCAGTTTGGAAAAGGTTCGGTGATGCGAATGAGCGACAAGGCTGCGCAGAATATACCGGTTGTTAGCAGCGGTGTGATTGGATTGGATGTCGCACTGGGCGCCGGTGGATTCCCCTTGGGGAGAATTATTGAAATCTTTGGCCCAGAATCCTCGGGAAAGACAACCCTTGCCCTGCATGTTGTCTCTCAAGTCCAGAAAGCAGGCGGAATCGCCGCTTTCGTAGATGCGGAACACGCGCTGGACGTGGTCTACGCAAGAAAACTGGGGGTTAATATCGATGACCTTTTAATCTCACAACCCGACTATGGCGAGCAGGCCCTCGAAATTACAGATATTCTAGTTCGCAGCGGCGGTATTGAAATTATCGTCGTAGACTCCGTTGCAGCACTGGTCCCGCGAGCTGAAATCAACGGTGAAATGGGAGACTCGCATGTCGGACTGCAGGCCCGCCTCATGTCCCAGGCGCTTAGAAAACTCACCGGGACCCTCTCAAAATCCAAATGCATGATTATTTTCATTAACCAACTCCGCCATAAAATCGGCGTCATGTACGGAAACCCCGAAGTGACCACCGGTGGCAACGCCCTTAAATTCTATGCTTCTGTGCGAGTCGACATCCGAAGAATCAGCGATATCAAACAGGGCGACAATGTCCTCGGAACCCGGACTAAAATAAAAATCGTAAAAAACAAGGTCGCCCCCCCCTTCAAAATCATCGAAGTGGATATCATGTTTGGTGAAGGCATCTCAAAAATTGGTTCTCTGCTCGACCTTGCCGTCGACGGCGGAATCATAAAGAAAAGTGGCAGCTGGTATTCATTCGACAATGAAAGACTGGGACAGGGACGGGAAAACTCAAAGGAATTCCTGCTCGAACACCCCGATATTGCTAAAAGTATTGATCAAAGCGTGCGAGAGTTTTATAAAATTTCCTTCGAAAACCAAAATGCCCTGAAAGAGGCCCCCCCAGTTGATGAAACACCCGAAAAACCCAGCAAAAAATGATTTCCAGGCGGACCCCCGTTTGTGTCATTTTTTGCTTGATCTTCTAAAATGAGGACGTTATATTAAAAGGACATTTTAGCACTCAACCCTGTCGAGTGCTACCAGTCGAAAAACAGAAGCCCGGGTTGCGATAGACAGGTAACTCGCGGTTTTGTTTGAGTGCTTTTTTGGCAGATGAAATAACCTCTCACGCAAGGATATAGACTATGAAAATAAGACCTTTACATGATCGCGTCATTGTAAAACGCAACGATGCTGAGACTAAGACCGCCAGTGGTATCATAATTCCTGATACAGCAAAAGAAAAACCTCAGGAAGGCCAGGTAATAGCCGCAGGTTCAGGGATTCGGAAGGATGATGGTTCTTTGATACCGTTGGATGTAAAAAAGGGTGACAAGGTGCTGTTCGGGAAATATGCGGGCACTGAAATAAAAATAGACGGTGAAGAACTGTTGATGATGAAAGAAGATGATATTCTGGGTATTATCGAGTAGTCGGTTTTTTCGATCGAATATCATTTATGTGAAATGGGTACCGGGTTTATACAATCAAGAATCATCCGGAATTTCTGAATTAAATTTATTACACAGGATTAAGAAAAATGGCTAAACAAATAGTATTTGGAGAGAAGAATCGCCGCGATATGCTGAAAGGCATCAATCAGCTGGCTGATGTTGTCAAGGTGACCTTGGGACCGAAGGGACGGAATGTTTTGATTGAAAAGTCCTTTGGAGCGCCCTTGATCACAAAAGATGGTGTAACAGTTGCTAAAGAGATTGAACTGGAAGATAAAATTGAGAATATGGGTGCACAGATGGTCAAGGAAGTCGCCAGCAAGACCTCAGATATTGCCGGTGATGGAACAACAACCGCCACAGTGCTTGCTCAGTCGATTTTTCGTGAAGGTGTAAAGAATGTCGCAGCGGGATCGAATCCGATGGATCTGAAACGGGGTATTGATGCTGCGGTTATTGAAGTTGTGAAGTATCTGGCAGAAATTTCCAAACCTGTTTCTGACAGCAAGGAGATTGCACAGGTTGGGACCATCTCAGCCAACAGTGACGCGACCATTGGCAGTATCATTTCAGAAGCAATGGAAAAAGTAGGCAAGGATGGTGTCATTACGGTTGAGGAAGCCAAGGGTCTGGATACAACGCTGGATGTTGTTGAAGGGATGCAGTTTGATCGCGGTTACCTGTCCCCTTATTTCGTGACAGATTCAGACAAGATGGAAACAGTTCTGAAGGATCCCTACATCATTCTGGTGGAAAAGAAAGTCAGCAATATGAAGGATATCCTGGGTGTTCTGGAGCAGATCGCCAAAGAAGGCAAGTCATTTTTGATTATTGCAGAAGATGTCGATGGTGAAGCGCTGGCAACCCTGGTAGTCAATAAATTAAGAGGAACGCTGCAGTGCTGTGCTGTTAAGGCGCCGGGCTTTGGTGATCGACGCAAGGCCATGCTGGAAGATATCGCTATCCTGACTGGTGGTGAAGTTGTTTCAGAGGATCGGGGCATGAAATCCGAAGATTTAACCATCTCCCAGCTGGGAACGGCGAAGACTGTGACAATTGACAAGGACAATACCACCATCGTCGACGGAGCCGGCTCCAATGACGATATTAAAGCGAGAGTCAATCAGATTCGTGCTCAGATCGAAGAAACCACATCAGACTATGATCGTGAAAAACTGCAGGAAAGGCTGGCCAAACTGGTCGGTGGCGTTGCCATCATCAATGTCGGTGCGGCCACTGAAATTGAAATGAAGGAGAAGAAAGCCAGGGTTGAGGATGCATTGCACGCAACCCGTGCTGCTGTTGAAGAGGGAATTGTAGCCGGTGGTGGTGTGGCCTTAGTCAGGGCACAGAAAGTTGTTGCTGCACTGGTGGAAACATTGGAAGGCGATCAAAAAATCGGGGCCTCTATTGTGCTGAGAGCGCTTGAAGAGCCTCTGCGACAGATTGTCAATAACACAGGACTTGAGGGTGCAGTCGTTGTGAATAAGGTTAAGGAACTGGAAGGGAATATCGGTTTTGACGCTCGCAAAGAGGAGTATTGCGATTTGGTGAAGGCTGGTATTATCGACCCGACCAAAGTGACTCGGAATGCGCTGCAAAACGCCGCTTCCGTATCTGGATTGCTGGTGACTACCGAGGCGTCAATCAGTGATAAGCCTACCGAAGGTAATGATAACCCGATGCCGCCGATGGGTGGTGGAATGGGTGGCATGGGCGGCGGAATGCCGGGCATGATGTAGATCGGTGAAGTCCATCTGAAAAAAAAAGCCGGCCTTGTGCCGGCTTTTTTTTTGCTTTTTTTGTAACTATGCAGCTCATATACAGCCGCCAGAGCGAGGACCCGTATGTTATTGAACGGATTGGGAGTGGTTAAGCATCGCCAGGATGGTGATGTGAACGACCGCCCTCGGAGGCAGACATGGATGTCTGCCGAGAATGAGTTTAATGACATACGGGTCCTCGCTTTGATGGCAATAGAAAAGTGGTGAATAGTTGCCTTTTTTTATATCAGACCAAACCAGACGGCAGTTTTTTTTCCAAGTGGATTTTGTGAGAGAGATTGCCGATTAGGCTTCCCGCTGAGTTCTGAACGGGGATGAAAGATTTAGCCGGGACGGGAATTCCCGGCACTTTTTTTTGTAAAGGCAGGATGATGAAACTGAAAATCAGGCTAATTTTTATGCTCGGTGTAAAACAGTCTTTATTATTGCATTGAAATATGGAATAATGGGTGCTCATGCACCCAAGAGGGGCTTTCCAATTGACTTGCTGGTTTTATTCAATATTTTGATTAAGAGACGGTCAGGCCTGTTTGTGATTGAACAGGATATATTGGCTTTTTGAGGGGGCGGTCTGTGTTTTTTTAGGGGGGAATGGTCATGACCATTCCCCCCTAAAAAAATTGAACCGCGGATGACCGCGTCTTTTTGAAGGTTTGTTGGTGCTGATCGTTAAAAAGGGTTTCTTTTCCCAAAAAAGTTAAACTTGGTCAAAGGGTGGGATTGACAAGCCGGCTAATCTGATTTTCACCATTTTCGCTGAACACAATTGAGTGTGGTCTTGAATCTTGGATAGGAACTGATTACTGTTACCGACATATAGCAGCGATGTGGTTCACCGGTGAATCGTGGCGCAGCCCATACTTTTCGCAAATTTCATACTATATCAGGAAAAAATGTCTGAACAAGGCGGTGGCACTGAAGATATGAAGGATATTCTTCAGGAATTTGTCGTGGATTCTAAAGAGATGCTGGAGGATATTGAACCCATTCTGGTTGAATTGGAATCGGATTATGATGAAGAGAAAATAAACAAGATTTTTCGCTGCTTTCATTCCATCAAAGGGGGTGCCGGATTCCTCAATCTGAATAATATCCAGAAAATTACTCATTCCGCTGAAACACTGCTGGATCTATTTCGTAAGGGAAAGCTTGTATTTGGCTCGGAACATCTTGATATTATGGTGTCGGTTTGTGACCAGATGGTCAGAATTCTGGAGCAGGTCTATCAAGCCCAGACTGACGAGGGCTTTGAGGCGGGAAATGAGACCCTGTGTCAGGTTATGGATGATCTGATTTCTGGTCGCGCTGCCTCTCCACAAAAACCCGGGAAAGTGCCTATCGGCGATGCGCTTTCGGAAAGCGGGACTGCCGAGATGGTGCTGGAAACCGACGATGAGATGGAAATCCCCATCACTGATGAGATGATTAGCCAGTTTGTTCAGGAGGCGGAAAGCGGATTTGAAAAAACAGAGGAGGTCCTTCTGATCCTTGAAAAGTTTGGGTTTGATCAACAGCTTCTAGACAATGCCTATCGGTTGATTCACAGTTTTAAGGGAAACTGCGGTTTTATGAATTTTAAGCACCTGGAGTTGGTCAGTCACCGGGTGGAAACCGTTTTTGACGGTATGAAGAATAAGGAAATCCCCACCACCGAAGAAAACGTGACGGTGCTTGTCAAGGTGCTGGATGTGATTCGCGTTACTGTTCAACAGATTGGCCAGAAAGGGAGTCCTGTTATTGAGGACTATCAGCAGTACTTGTCGATGATGGACGAAATTGTTGGTGTTTCCCTGGCGGATAAAAAAGTTTCACCGATTGAACTATCAGAAAAAAGAGTGGTCGGGGCACAACCGCTTGACCGGGCCCCGGTCGTGGATATTCCAGCTAAATCAGGAGAAGAGAAATCGTCGGTTTCCAAACAGCTGCAGACAGATATTCGTGTTAACCTCACCAAAGTGGATAAGGTCATTAATCTTGTAGGGGAGTTGATGATTGTCAGCCAGATGATTACCAGCAACGTTCAGCAGGATGTCGATAAATCCGGGCGCTCTTCCCATCAGTTGAATAACCTGATCACAGAACTGCAGGATGTGGCCATGTCTATCCGGATGATACCACTGGCAGGGACCTTTCGAAAAATGGTGCGTCTCGTGCGGGATCTTTCCAAAAAGTCTGGCAAACAAGTGCATTTCGAAACCAGAGGTGAAGATACTGAGCTGGACAAAACGGTTGTTGAGCAAATCTCGGATCCGCTGGTCCATCTTGTTCGAAATTCCATCGACCATGGCATCGAACCCCCGGATGAACGCGCAGCAGCAGGGAAATCGAAGGTTGGCAAACTGATCATCGAAGCGAAATATGAAGGCAACGAGGTCTGGATCAATATTATTGATGACGGCAGGGGTTTGAACCGGGAGAAAATCCTTGCCAAAGGGATCGAACGAAAGCTGGTCATGGAGGAGGAAGCCAAGGACTGGCCTGATGAAAAGGTATATAAACTGATCTTCGAGCCTGGATTCTCAACTGCTGACAAGATAACTTCTGTTTCAGGACGGGGTGTGGGTATGGATGTCGTCAAGCGGAATATCGAAAAAGTAAAGGGGCATGTCGATATCAGAAGCAGCCCGGGTCGCGGCAGTACGTTGGGTTTGCGGATTCCATTGACACTGGCTATTATCGACGGCATGTTGCTTCGTGTTGGCAAGTCAGTTTATACAGCTCCGCTGCTCTCAATTCGAGAATCGATCCAGGTCCAGCCGGAGAACATTACGATCGTGCAAAACCGGGAAGTGGTGATGATCCGGGAACAACTGGTGCCCGTCTACCGGCTTCATAAGCTTCACAATATTGAACCCCAGCATACAAAACTCGAAGATGCGATCTTAATTGTACTGGAGCATCAGGATGACGTTTTTGGGCTCATGGTGGACGAGCTTCTGGGGCAGTATCAGACCGTTATCAAGGGTTTATCGGAGTACCTTGGGAAAATCCCCGGTATTTCCGGGTGTTCGATTCTGAGCAATGGTGAAGTGAGTTTGATCCTTGACGTGGCGGATTTAAGGAAGGAAATTGCATAACTTGCGAATGTTATGATTATTGCTTTTGTTCAAACGAAGGGTGGAACAGGGAAAAGCACACTGGCACAGAATATTGCATTTTCAAAGAAGATCAGAGCTGCTTTTGGATCGATATCCATTGTTGAAATGGATCCCCAGAAAACCCTCTATAAATGGTGGCAGCGGAGGGTGGAAAATCAGAAACCATCTACCGATGTCGGTTTTGCACACATTTCCAGCACAGATCGGAGTGTCATCCTGAAGGAACTGGAAGCGCTTGAGACGGAGAACGAATTGCTGGTTCTGGATGTTCCCGGGGAGAGCATCGGTAAATTCCATACTCAGTTTGCATGCGCAGTTGCAGATCTGGTGCTGATTCCCATGAGAACATCCACCAATGATGAAGAGGCCTTCGAGGATAATCTGCTGCCTATCATCAACCGAATTATGGCATTGGATCCGGAAAGCCGGGACTATTTTTATATTGTCCCATCTTTCACCCATCCGCTGGTCAATCGACAACATGTGATCGAGTATTTTCAGCACATATTGCCGGACACCATTCACTGTCTGGATGCAACGTTCTCTTTTGGATCCGTTTTTGAAAATTTCTCCAGGGGTGGCAGCAATCTTTTTGAATATGCCGATTCTGTCAGAACGAACCAGAAGCTCTATGAACAAGCAATAAAAGCCATCAATGAGATCGAAACCATTGCAGAAGCAATAATACAATTACGGTAGAGTTATGGGATTACCTTCGAAAAAACAGTTGAACAAACATCGCCGGGGAACTCGTAAAGCCCTGGATACTATGGATGCTCTCAATGGTGTCGAGAAACGGGGAGCGACTGCTGAAAAGAAGAAGCCAAAGAAAGCGAAGATGAAAGCAACCCCCAGGGGATCCAAACCGCAGTCAGCGGCAAACCATAAAGGAAAAAAACCGGAACAAAATAAACCCCCAAAAACAATCATGAATGAGAAGATGGCTGAGGTTACGCCTGCCATTGAGCTAGAGCAGACAGCAGAGGGTCCGGATTTGTCTGGAGGAGAAAGCCCCATGGCAAAGCCAGGGATAAAGCTGGAATTGGACGAGCGCGAACCGACCGTTCAGGAAAAACAACCAATCGTGGTTCAGTCAAAGGAACCAGTGTCAAATCAGGAAGCTAAAACCGAAAAGGTCAAATCTGAAATGAACAGAGAAATTGAGGATGATCAGTTCGACGAGATGGAAGAAGATACGCAAAAAGACCGGTTCTTGTCTTTTCGGATTGGTAAAGAGGACTATGGGATTGAAATCAAGTATGTTACCGAAATTATCGTGATGCAAAAGGTGACCGAAGTCCCGGACACCCCACCTTATATCAAGGGCGTAATCAATCTGCGTGGAAAAGTGATTCCGGTGATGGATGTGAGAATGCGATTCAAGCTGGAAAAAAGAGAATATGATGAAAGGACGTGTATTATCGTTGTCGATGTGGATGAAATTGCTGTGGGTTTGATTGTCGATACGGTTAATGAAGTTGTTGACATTCCTGAAGATAGAATTGATCGGCCGCCAGCAGGACATTCAGGGATTGAAGGCAACAATATCATGGGAATGGGGAAAGTGGGAAAGAAGGTGAAGATCCTGTTGGATTTGGAAAACGTTCTTAATTTAAATCAGCAACGCAGCATATAAAAGATGAGCTCGGAAATATCTGGTCATACAGGCAGTGGGAAAGGACTGATTTCCATTTCAGACCAGGAGTTTCAACTTTTTCGGTCGTTTATATATGATAATTTTGGCATCAATCTGACTGAAGTCAAACGGGCGCTGCTTGTCAACCGTCTCCAAAATATACTGCGACAGAAAGGGTATCCCTCATTTGAAGCATACTATCAGGCCATTCAACAAGATAAAACGGGGCATGGCATCAGTGAACTCATTGATGCCGTTTCCACCAATCATACGTTCTTTTTTCGCGAGAGCGCCCATTTTGACTATCTGATGAGCACAGTGCTACCAAGAGTAGTGAATCATCAGCTGAAAAAAAATGACAAAGACTTGAGAGTCTGGTGCGCAGCTGCTTCCAGTGGTGAAGAGCCATACGTACTGGCCATGCTGATCAAGGAGTATCTGGGTGCTCAACACAATCAGTGGTCGGCTGGGGTTCTGGCAACGGATATTTCCAACAAGGCCCTGGGTATTGCTGTAAAAGGCAGGTATTCAAGCGAACGGCTGGAGCAGGTGCCTGCCAAGTACAAACTCACCTATTTTGAAAAGGCAGAAACTGACGAATATGAGGTTAAGGAGAGTTTAAGAAAGGAGGTTCTTTTCCGTCGATTCAATCTGATGAATGAAACATTTCCATTCAAAAAGCCCTTTCATATCATTTTCTGTCGGAACGTGATGATCTATTTCGATCATAAAACAAGGGATGAATTGGTCAGAAAGATGTACGAATTCACTCTTCCCGGCGGCTATCTTTTTATCGGAAATGCTGAGACGCTGGGCAGAACCAGCTGTCCCTACCGGTATATCGCACCGTCCATCTACCAGCGTGAAGGGTAATGACAGGAAACATCCATCAAAGAATGTGTAAAGAGAGATTGGTTGAACCATGCTTGAACAAGGCAGTAAAAAGATCAAAGTACTGATAATCGATGATTCGGCTCTGGTAAGAAGCATTCTGGAATCAGGACTCGGCAAGGATCCTATGATAACGGTCGTTGGAACCGCATCGGATCCGTATATTGCAAGGGATAAAATTCTGGAATTGGAGCCGGATGTGCTGACACTCGATGTGGAGATGCCGCGCATGGATGGTGTCGCTTTTCTGCGCAAGCTGATGCCCCAGTATCCGATACCGGTCATTATGGTCAGCGCGTTGACCGAACGGGGCAAAAAAATCACAATGAATGCCCTGGAGGCTGGTGCTATCGATTTTGTGACAAAGCCGAGCACAGGGGTGTCTCGGGGATTGAATGCCATGATGGCCGATTTACGGGAAAAGGTGAAAATTGCTTCAACCGCTGATGTGTCGCATTGGCGCAGCCGTCAACAGCCGCTTCCCAGAAGCCATCCTGAAAGCCGTGTTCTCTCGGGAGGAACCGATAAAGTCATTGCGATTGGGGCTTCAACCGGTGGCACGGAAGCAATTCGAACCATGATAAAAATGTTTCCCGCATCCACACCGGGGGTGGCTATTGTTCAACATATGCCACCCGGGTTTATCCAGGCTTTTGCTGAAAGTCTGGACCATCAGTCTGCCATGCAGGTGAAAGAGGCTGAAAACGGCGACCGTATCTTGCCAGGCAGGGTTGTGATTGCACCCGGCGGGAAGCAGATGAAGATCTACCGGTCGGGGGGTGTCTATTTGACAAAGATCTTTGACGGGGAACGGGTGAATGGTCACTGCCCTTCGGTTGAAGTATTGATGAATTCCGTGGCCGAACAGGTGGGAGACAATGCCGTCGGGGTCATGTTGACTGGAATGGGCGGGGATGGCGCCAAGGGTCTGCTTGCAATGCGAAAAGCCGGGGCAAGGACCTTCGCTCAGGACGAGAAAACATCTGTCGTTTTTGGAATGCCTAAAGTAGCATACGAAATTGGAGCAGTTGAAAAAATGCTGCCAATCGATGCAATAGTACCGGCGATCTTAAAATCTTTAGAGCAAAAAGTCGATTAGGTATGGATCAATGAGTCAGATAAATGTAGGCATCGGTGAACTTGCTGTTTCCAAAATGAAAGGTGAAGTTATAAAGACCTTCGGATTGGGATCCTGCGTTGCTATTGTTGTTCTGGATCCGAAATCACGAGCCGTTGGACTTATCCATGTGGCTCTTCCAGATTCTACTATCAACCCGGAAAAAGCGAAAATGCAACCCGGATATTTTGCCGATACCGGTATTCCCTATCTGCTGCGTGAAATGTCGAAACTGGGCAGTCATCCCAAGGGACAGGGCTTGATCATCAAACTCATTGGTGGCGCCCAGGTGATGGATCCCAACGAGCGGTTCAATATTGGGAAACGCAATATTCTGGCTATAAAAAAGATTCTATGGTCCTACAACCTGGCTGTCGTTGCAGAAGAGACAGGAGGGCATATCAGCCGCACAGTGGATGTTAATGTTGAATCAGGAAGGGTTACTATATCGCAGGGTTCATAGTAAGGAAATATAAGGGGTACCATGAAAAAAATCATGATCGTCGATGACTCATCGACATCGAGAATGTTTGTGAAACGCTGTCTGCAAACCGTGTTATCAGGTCAGGATGAGACGGAGTATCTGGAGGCCGGCAATGGAAAAGAGGCTTTGGCCAAAATGAAAGCGACACCGGTGGATCTGGCGCTGATCGATCTGAATATGCCGGTGATGGATGGCGCAACCTTGCTGCGCTGGATGAAATCAAGCCCGAAACTGACGCTGATTCCAGTTGTCGTGATTACCAGCGTTGACAGTCCGGCAAATCGGGACGAACTGCTCAAGCTGGGGGCATCTCATGTATTGAGCAAACCGGTCGCACCGGCCAAGTTGATGCCGGTGATCCACGAGATTTTGGATATCCAGGCTGATGATGGTTTTGGATTTTAGTCGAATGATGCAGCAACTATAACAATTACCTATTGATTACAATGAATGTTGAACAGATACTCGATGAGGCGGTCAGGGAAACAATAGAGACGATGGCTTTTATGGAGGTGATACGGGGAGATAGAATCACCCCCTATGACGAACATCTCGTCCGCTTGCGTGTGGAGATCCTCGTTAATGCCCCCTTTCCAGGGGAAATAAGACTGGTCCTGCCAAAATCACTTGCAATGGTATTTGCTCAAAATATGTACAGTCTTGATGAGCAGGAAGTGACCGAAGCGATTATTGCGGATGTACTTGGAGAGATTGTTAATATTATTGCCGGGCGGTTGATCGCGAATATCTTGCCCGGGGATCAAACCTTTCAGCTGGGATTGCCACAGATTGGACCGGATGCCTTCCTCGAAACAGAAGCGGCCTCACTGGCCATTGAATTTGATGCTGAAAGTACCCCATTCTGGGTGATTCTATTTGGAGATGGATTCCAGTCTACACACTGACCTGATGCACTCCTGCACCAGACTGATTCATCCTTTCCCGGCCTGCATTAGACAATTTGACTCAGTGCTTCAACAACTTCGCTGAAATGGTTCAGAAAGCCTTCCAGATCATCTGGAACCTCAGAAGCAGCAAGGGATATACGGATCGTTTCACGGATTCGCTGAGGCGAGAAACCCATCGTCTGTAAAACAGGCGACAGATTTTTCGACCCGGCATTGCAGGCGCTTCCGGTTGCGACATAAATCTCTCTATCTGCGAGATGATTCAGAAGAACCTCACCCGGGATACCTGGTATCGAAAGACTGATAATATGGGGTAGGGCTGCGGGAGCCTCGATAAACCGTATGCTTGGAAATCGCTGTTGGAGACGGCTTTTAAAAGCATGGGCAAATGTTGCCACTGTCTCATGGTTTTTCTCCATCGCAGATGTGGCCAAATCCGCTGCCAGTCCTAACCCCGCGATTGCCGCGACATTTTCCGTGCCGGAACGCAGGTCAAACTCCTGCCCACCCCCATGAAGAATGGCTTCCAGAGGGATTTTGCGACTCATGACCAGCGCTCCCGCCCCCTTGATCGCATGAAACTTGTGGCCGCTGATAGAATAAAGATCGACCCCGAGTTTTTGCATGTCCACAGGAAATTTAGAGAAGGCCTGGACGCCGTCGGTGTGAATGATCGTCGTTGGGTTTCGACTTTTAACGGTTCTTGATATGGCCGCCAGATCCTGTATGATTCCGGTTTCACTGTTGACATGTTGAATTGAAACGAGTCGTGTATCAGGCTGCATCAGCTCTTCCAGGTGGTTGAGATCAACCTGCCCGGTTAGCTGGTTAATTTGCACAAAATCCACCGGGATCCCTTGTCGTGACAGCCATTCTGATGCTTTAATCACGGCCGAATGCTCCAGGCGGGTGGTGATCATTCTGCCGGAATGTCGCTGGTGACCGCCGAGCAAACCTTTCAGGGCAAGATTATCGCTTTCGGTGCCGCTGCTGCAGAATATAATGCCGATCTGGGGGACGTTAAAGGCAGTGGCCAGACGTTTTCTGGCAACGTCGATTAGCTGGCGGGCCTTTGTCCCGATCATGTAAGGGCTGGAAGGATTGCCAAAATCTTCGCTGAGGCAATGCTGTACCGTTTCCAGAACTTGTGGGTGGGGACGCGTTGTTGCGGCGTTATCGAGATAAATCATAGGTCAGCCATCTTCAATTGAGTCCTGCGAGATATGTATAAGCGTTCTTAAAAATCTGCAGCCCTTCTCCGTCTTCATCGGAAAAGCAGAGACGTGTCCAGTGCGGATGATTGGTATAATGGTTGTAAGCCTCCGGGTGGGGCATCAGACCGAGGATATTGCCTTTCTGGTTACTCAGAGCGGCAATATTCTGCCATGATCCGTTTGGATTGTCCGGATATCTGTCTGTGGGTCTGCCCTCGCTGTCAGCATAGGACATTGCGATCAGGTTGTCTGAAAGAATCATTTCCCGGGTATCCTTATCGGTGACGACAATCCGCCCTTCTCCATGTCGAACCGGCAGGTACATTTTTTCAATACCCTTGGTAAAAATGTTGTTGTTATTCGGGTTGATTGCGAGATGAACCCAGCGGTTTTCGAAAATACCTTTCTGATTCTGGGTCAATGACATCGTTTGTTGTTGAAATGCCTTTTTTTCTTCGGGTAACAGGCCAAGCTTAACCAGTAGCTGAAAACCGTTGCAGATCCCCAGGATGAGTTTTCCGTCATTTACAAACCGATTCAGCTCTGATTGAAGATCCATTTTTTCAGGGGGGCAGAATTTGAAACGATTTACTCCCACACGAGCAGAACCGAGATAGTCTCCATCCAGAAAACCACCGATAAATATCAAGAAATGATAGTCGCTCAGATGGATCTCACCATTCAAAAATCGCAGTGTATGGACTATGTCAACCTGGGCTGCTCCTGATTGGCTGCAAGCATATGCGGTCTCTTTTTCGCAGTTCAAACCCATACCGGAAAGAATCAGCGTTTTTTCGTTTTCCATCTGTTACCTTGAGTAGTCTGGTTGTTCGCTTTGATCAGCTGCATTCCGTCGATATTTTGATTCAAATTTCAAGCTGTATTTTATAGGATAAGAAATAAACAGAATATCGGGTAGTTATCAACAAAGAAACGGGTTTTCTAATGTTCTTTGATTTATATCCTGAATGCTTCTGGTTTTGCCGGGTGATGGCTGATCCCCATTAAAGATTATAGGGATTTTTTTCACATTTGGCGTGCAAATATTTTTGTAATATATTACAATGGCTTAAAAACGTGCTTCGATAATCTTGAACCTCCTTGCCCTTTTCCTGGTTGGATGCTTTTCGATTGATAGCCGCACTGATGGGATGCTGTCCCAGTATTGCCATACCATCTGTTTCATAACCAAAATGAATTCCTCAATGAACAATGCGAACCCTGCATCCGGTTATCTCAGTTATCTGGAAGACCGGTTTAAAGCGTTTCCCAATAATCCGCGCGAACAATCCCTGGAAGAGAGAGAAACACTCTATGGGGCATTTTTTTCTGCAGAGTATTCGCAGTATCGTCAAAAAATCGCCAGGATAACGCTGACCAGTGAAAACGCATGTGAGATTGTCAAGGACCATACCGACTGGATGGACGCATGGATTATATTTACCTGGCGATTTGTGTTTTCGGAAGAAGAAATTTTAATGCGAGCGTTGCTTAAAGAGAGCGATAAAAAGCTGGTTTTTCTGAGGAATAACATCCCTGCGAAGAAAAAGAGACACCAGGAACTAGCCGATTTTCTGAATGAAGGGACGGGAGAGCCAGTCCATATGGATGTGGCGGAGCGTGCCTACTATAAAAACAGCTTGAATGATATCGCACGGGAGCTGGAAGAGTATGAAATGGAATTGGAGACGCTGAATGAGATTATTCCCCTGATATCCTCAATCAGATCCATCGAAGATAACATACTGGATGGATTGGCTATTTTTGCTAGAGGTGGATATGGAAGAGGAGAGCTGACGTTCACTTCGGATGTTGATCTGGGTTATTGCCTGGATCTTGATTTGATCTCAAAACTTGAGTTTCAAACGATCCGCGAGCTGATAAAACGCATGGAGGGTCTGTTTCAAACCCTTGATCTGGATATTGCATCTCAATATTTTGAACTCAATGAGGATCTTTCCCGTTTCAGCCAAACGGCAGCTCTGCATACCGTCCCCTCCATCCTGGAAGGCCGCGTGATCTTCGGGAAACAGGCAAATCTGGAACAGTTGAAAAACCAGATCCTGAAAATCTGTCCACAGGAGAAGATGATCCGATATCTCCAGCGACATCTGAATGATCTTAAGCCGGTGAGTAATGATATTTTCTATATTAAAGAAGGGTATGGTGGCGTGCGGCATATTCAGTTCGCTCTCTGGATGGTCCTCATTGTCGTCAATCACGAAAGCGGAAATTCGGCTGATATCTTTAACTTTCTAAAGAGGAATGACTGGATTTCCAGGTTGGATGAAATCCGACTGAATCAAGCCCTGGAATTGTATTTTGATCTGCGGAATTTTATCGGGTTATACGATCTGTATGCGAGTAATCTTAAGACAATAGGCTTTGAGAGTCTGGCCATCCGTCACAGCAAAGAAAGCAACTATCTGGACGATCAATCGTGTATGGCTTATTTAAAGCTGAAGAATCGATTTACAACCGTTGACGCCCTGGATCGATTTCGTCTGCATTCCATTCAAACAGTTGCCCGACTGGCCCAATCCATTGTGGCCAATATTCTGGATCGAACGATTGCTGAAAAACTGTCTGGTTTTGTTTTATTCAAGCATTTGGGGACGAACCAGATAACCCATTTTCAATCCCAATCCTCAGACTCGACATCCCAAAAAAACATTTCGCCGGGTAATGGATCAAACGCAGGTAATAAAGGTCCGCTGGAAGATTTTTTTCTCTATCTACCCAACCTCCTGGAATTGTTTAATTATATCGGTAAAACAGGTAATCAGCTCAGTGCGAGTCTGGTCGAGACATTGTCCTCACTCATCCCGGATCTCTATGAGTCTGTGAGACCCGACAGTTCTAACCGCATTCGGGATTTCATCTTCAAGCTGTTTGTGACGGAAAACAGTTCGGCGGCAATCCGTCAATTGCTGGACATCTCATCGCCCTTGACACGGGAAGGAAATATCAGGACATTGCTCGGTCTCTTTCTTCCGGAAGTCAATCAAATGAGATTTTTACTCAGGAATACGGAAATCCATGAATATCCCTTGTGTATTCACTCTTTGAAGGCTTTGGAACAGGTTGAAGAAGAAATCGATAATATCCAGAAGAATGAACCGGAATTGTGGCGCTTCATCAGTGAAGAGGACATTTTTGCTTTGAAGTGGTCCGTATTTTTTCATGATCTGGGCAAGATCAATCCCTACCGGAATCATGAAGAACTGGGACCGATATTATCCACCCGAATGCTGCTGAGATTAGGCTGGGCAGAGGATTCAGGGACACTGGATCTGATTCGCTTGCTCGTCGCCAATCATCAATCGGTGGTTCGCTTCAGCCACTTGTCTACCTATCTGGATCTGGGGATTCTGAAGTTCTTTGAATTGGCGCATCGGGACCCGGGTAAGGTGCTGCTGCTCTACCTGATAAATATCAGTGATTTTAAAAGCGTTAATTGGGAGATGCGTCATAAGACGGCACACCTGGAAAAGTTTTTTGAGAAAACGATCAGTATATTAAGTGAGTTCAAGAGAGAACACCTCCCTGGATCGCTGAATGAGATTATCAATAACTACCTCAATCGGATGGTCTCCGAGGTCAGAATATCGGTGCTGTTAAAGCTGCTGTTGCGGCAATGCTGCAACAAAAGTCTGGAAGATATCATATTGATACCCCTTAAAAAACTATCAGACCATGCTGCACAAAATGTCGAAAAACACCGTGAAGAGCTCGAAAACGCGCTGGTATATCTCAAGCTGGCGGAACTGGATCACAAGACGTTGGATAAATATAGTTTTCGATTTATCCAGATTATTAAAAAGGCCATTCCCGAAAACTATATTTTTGATCTGGTCAAGCCTTTGAGTTCACAATGGAACTGGTTTTTTACAGCTGTTCCCAACCGGTATCTCCTCAGTTCCGAGGTCGGCGTTATCGCTTCTCAGTTGCAGCAATTCGAAGGTAGACAGCACCAGAATCTCCGATTCTCATACAACAAAGGGGAGCCTGGTGAATATGATACAATCCTTTTTTATAGTATCGGGGATTTGAAAGTGCAGGCGAAATTTGCGTATGCGCTCAGCTGGCGGGGCGTGAACATTGAAAATGGCAAAATCAACAAGGTGATTTATGCGGACCAGCGAGAAGGTTGGGTCGGTTTTTTCAATGTTTCCCAGCAGGAAGGGGAAGATGCCCTTTCTAATATTGAAATGGAATCGCTGATCGAAAACCTGATTATTCCACCATTGAATCCACCGCCAGTCAGTAAACAGGTTGAGTCCCATATTCAGCTGCAATATTTCCATGAACCCGAGAAAGGGTATCGGGTCCACGAGGTGGAAACGGATCGCTTTACACGAGTCAAAACCGATTTTGTTGCGGTTAAAATTTCACTTTTTGATGCGCCTTTTTGTTACTATAAGATTATTCGTTCCTTTGAGGCGATTGGGATAATGCCCCAGCAGGTGACGATCACAACCATTGGGAATCAGATTATCGACTATTTTTATATCTATCCTGAAGAGAAGGATAAATTAATCAGGGACGGATTTAAGAGTTTGCTGCAAAAATATGTGAATGCCAAGATTTATATCGAATAAATGATTCTGAAAACAGTCGGAACAACAGTTGTCAAGCTTGAAATGAGCCATAGCACGAATTTTTTTACAGTTTTTTCACAAACGATTAAGGAAAGAAGATGGAAGATGCAATAAAGGTTGGATTGTGTGGCTTGGGTACTGTAGGGTCAGGTGTTTTCAGACTTCTATCGGAAAACGCAGCGTTGATTAGAAACCGGATTGGCAGGAATATTATCATTACGAAAGTTGCAACCATTGATCGGTACGATAATCTTGGGCTTGACTTTTCCCAAACCCGGGTTCTGGATTCGGTGGATGATATCCTGCAGGATCCGGAAATCGACATTGTTGTGGAACTAATCGGTGGAAAAACCATTGCAAAACGAATTGTTCTGGAATCGCTCCAAGCAGGAAAATCTGTGGTTACAGCCAATAAGGCATTGTTGGCTGAGTATCTGGAAGAAATCTTTCATGCTGCATACAAATCAAAGGGTACCTTGGGATTTGAGGCCAGTGTGGCAGGCGGCATTCCAATCATCCGCAGTATAAAGCAGGGATTTTCCGGCGATCGAATTGACAAGTTTTCCGGTATTGTTAACGGCACTGCGAATTATATTCTTTCTGCCATGAGCAGAGACGGTATTAATTTTCACAATGCACTGAAAGATGCTCAGGAGAGAGGCTATGCCGAGGCTGATCCAACATTTGACATTGAAGGTATTGATGCCGCCCACAAGGTCATTTTATTGATGGCCGTGTCATTCAATACATTGTTTGAATACAGTCAGTTATATATTGAAGGCATTACAGGAATTGACCCGGTTGATATTGCGATTGCTGCTGAATCCGGATATGTTATTAAACTGCTGGGGCGCGGTCTGAGAACAGAAAAGGGCTATGAGGGTCGGGTTTGTCCTGCTTTGGTCAGCAAGGATAATATGCTGGCTTCTGTGACTGGGGCATTTAATGCTGTTTCTGTCTGGGGGAATTTTGTCGGGGAAACGCTCAGCTATGGTGCAGGTGCCGGATCTCATCCGACTGCATCAGCAGTGGTTTCTGATATCATTGAGACAGCACGACTGATTAATGCCGGAATTGACAATCCGGTACCACCACTCAATATTGAAGCAGAATGTCTGACAAAGAAGGACATTTTGCCGATTGACGATACGGAATCAGAATACTATCTAAGGATCATGCTGAATAACACCGAAAAATCCATCAACAGCATCATTCGGATTCTCAGTGAAGCAGATATTGATATTAGATCGATGGGACAAAAACCGGTCTCAAATGATCTGCCGACACAAAAAAATCTGATCCTGTTTACAGAAATGGCCAATGAGAAACGGATGCAATTGGCGATTCAAAAGCTGAATGGGCTCTCCTTTGTCACTAAGCCGGTGAGGATGATCCGGGTCGAGCATTGATGGGTAGTATCTTCTGCGGTCAACGCAACCGGCAGGTGCTGTTAGCTGCTTCCGGACATCCGGCGGTAGCTGTCAGCAGATGGGGGGTGTTGTGCGAATAGGTGATGATTTGCTGTGTATTATGGATTCGTAGCAAAATGTTGATCCCAATCTTTAAAAGGGATCAATCCGGGCTTTTGCAGTTGCCCGGATTATGATAAATATCAAGTTTATCTGAAAACTGGAAAAATAATCTGCGGATTTCGCATCCATTTGCATATTCAAGCCGGATGTGTGCTCCGTCGTGCTCCATTACTAAACTTAGCTTTTCAAATAATTTAACACTGGAAACAATTTGGCCACTTCTAGGAAAAAATCCACTAAATCAGAAAAAAAGAAAGATAGAGCGGTAAAACCATCTCAGGTGATCGCCGAAACAGCAGAAAATCAGCCCGCTCCGGATGAGGAGTTGAAGCAGGACCGGCTGGATGATTTTCTGTTTCATGCGGCCAACTATATTTATGTCCGTCGTAAACTGTTTATTGCGCTGGCAATCGCACTTGCCGTGATCCTCTCCTCGGCCTACGGTGCGTTCAGATATGTCCAGTATTTGGACAATATTCGAAACGAAGAGCTGTTTGCGATTGAGAAAATCATCCATAACCGGGGACTTACGGAAACCCAGCAGATGGAGCAGGCACTACCGCTTCTCAACCGGTTTATCGATTCCCATCCGGATACCCGGCAATTTATTCTGGCGCTTCTGTATCGGGGCGGATTGTATAATTCGCAGCTGAAATACGCTGAAGCAGAGAAAGATTTTGAGACTGTGCGTGCATCTTTGGAAAGAGATTCCGAACTATATGTCCTCGCCAGTATTTATCTTTCCAATGTGCTGTGGGACCAGAAAAAACCCTCTCAAGCCATTGAAGTGCTGCAATCCGCTCAATCTGAGAAAATGGGCGATATCGTTTTGATGGAGATGGCGGAGTTGTATCTGCAGACAGACCAGAAAAACAAGGCCCGGGACACACTGGAAATTCTGCTGAAAGACTATCCCCAAAGTCCCCACAAAGTAAGGGCTGAACAGCTTTTAAAGCTTCTGTAGCCGGTTGCTAAATTTATTTGAAGGGAATACAATAAAGCTTCAGACATTTAAGACAGGGTCCGGGTAAGAGCAAAGTGCATACCCGGCTCATGATCCACAAAGACGTTAAATAGGATTGATTATATGGTTGAACCCAAAAATAGTTTTGAAGAGTTGTATGACTACCTGGATCTGGTTGAAGAGCACAGTCTGGAAACAGACATTAGTCTTTTCGAAAAGGTCAGGGTGATGACCAGTCGGGCAAAAGATCTGTATGCCGGTAAGACAAGCCGACTGGTTTCAACCTCCGATGGTGGAAAACCGATTGCTTTGGCTCAGTATGAGCTGTTAAAGGGGTTGATCGAACCCAAAATATCGGAAAAGGAAAAACAGACTGAGTACATCGATGACATGGAATACGAATAAGCGACCCCTATTCAAAAAATCGTCCGCACCTAAAGACACATTTCCGTTCAAGACGATATTCGACTGAGATACTGCTGATTACTCCGGCTGGATATCGATACATTCAGGTTCGCTCCCATCCCTTATTCGGGAATCAAGCTTCAGCTTTCTTCAGAATCCTTCTCTGTATTCCAGGAAACCGACATGGAATCGATCAAATACCAGCTGGGATACAGAAGGCAACCCTCACGGGTTGTTAAAATCGGGGACCTCTGTCTGGGAGGTGGATTACCGATCCGCATCCAGTCAATGCTTTCAACCCCGACACACGATGTCGAAGGGTGCCTGAATGAGATCCAGGCATTGGATCGGGCCGGGTGTGAGATGATTCGTTTGACCGTACCTACCATGAAGGATCTGGCAGCCATGCCTGAAATTCGTCGCTTGATGAGAGAAGAAGGTATCGCCAGACCTTTGATTGCTGATGTTCATTTTTCTCCACGGTTGGCGGTTGACGCCTGTGAGTTTTTTGAAAAGGTCAGAATCAATCCGGGGAACTATTCAGACCGCCCGAAAAGCACAGGGGGGAAAGAGACAGGCCTCAGTTTTGATGACGGCCATGAGAAGTTAAGGGAAGCGATCGGTCCTCTTGTTGCGAATCTAAAAAAATACCTTCGAGCGCTCCGGATCGGAGTAAATCAGGGTTCCCTTTCCACCCGCATGATTGAGCGCTATGGAGACTCCCCCCAGGGGATGGTCGCGTCAGCTCTAGAAATGGTAGATCTTTTTGAAGATCAGGGCTTTGACCAACTGGTGGTATCACTCAAATCATCCAATCCCATTATTGTACAGAAAGCCTATCGCCTGCTCCTTGAAGAGCAGACCGGTGGAAATCCGGTCGCGCTTCATCTCGGGGTCACAGAGGCCGGCAATGAATTGATGGGTCGCATTAAAAGTCTTGTGGGAATCGGCGTGCTGCTGGCAGATGGAATTGGAGATACCATCCGCGTTTCGTTGACGGAACCCGGCGCAAACGAAATTGGTTTCGCCAGGTTACTCGTCGATGCTGTGGTCAATTCGGGGATAGTGCCTGAAACGGAAGATCGATCCTGGAAGAGACGTCTGGATGATCATCGTATCGAAAACCGGGGTTTCACTCTGGGAGGTCTGACTCTGGGGGCTCAATCCGGACTGAAGGTCGGACAACTTGCAGAAACGGTGCTGCCGGCCAGCGAGTTCCCCTTTGAGCCTGACTTCTCCTATCAGGTGTCGGCAGACGCTGTTTTTCTGAACGGGTGCCCAAAGCCGTTGTTTGTTCTGACTGAGGATTGTATCGAAAAAGCCATTCCGGATAGCAGTGAAAAAAACGCCGGGGTGCTGGTTCAGACCGGTACTTCCCTTCGCAGCCTGCGAGCTATCTATCGTGAATTACCGGGTCATAAAGCGGGCCTGCCAATCGGTTTGATGGCTCCCGATGGGTCGTCCGAAAACAACCTCTTCCAGGAGATTCAACTGGCTGGCGCATTGAGCGAAGGTCTTGTGGATTTCCTGCTGATTCCAGAGCAGATTGCCAGCGAACCCCTGACACGATTGTTGTGTCTGCTGCAGGCGACCCGGGTTCGCATGATGACGACGGATTATATCATCTGTCCCTCCTGTGGTCGAACACGCTTTGATATTCAACAGACAGCTGCGGAAATTAAAAAGCATACCGGTCATTTAAAAGGGCTCAAAATCGGTGTGATGGGATGTATTGTGAACGGACCTGGTGAGATGGCAGATGCAGATTTCGGTTACGTCGGCAGCGGAGAGGGGCAGGTTGATCTGTATTTTGGGCAGAATCGTGTTCGACGCGGCATCAGGGAGAGTGAAGCAGTTGAGAAGCTGATCGAACTGATCAAGGAAAAGGGACGCTGGCAATAGGCGGGCGATTGGCATCCACCGGGCGGGTTGCTTTGATGACGCCCAACCCGGTTGCAGGATGGATGATTAGATATAGGCTTTAAGGATCTCTTTTAGGTTTCGAATCGTTAGCAGAGCATCGGCTCCACTGACCGGTGCCAGTGGGGAAAAGCTCCCTGTGACCTTGTTGTCAACCTGCATCAGTCCCCGCTGAATGACCGTACGAACAGCGTTATAATACCAGACGTCCGGGCTGACATCCGGAAATGGGGAGGGTTCCCCAATGAATCGGGTTGCCAGTGAAGGATCCCGGGTAATTTTAATCAGGATATCCTGGATCAATAGGGCAAATTCTGCTCGTTTGAATTCCTGATCCGGATAGAACTTGTGCGATGGGTCGGGGCTCAAGCCTTTTATTCCCAGAGCCATAACCTCTTTAATGGCTGCTTCCAGCGGATGTCCGCTGATATCGACCGCCTCTGGATATTTTTCCAACGGATCCATATTCATCTTGCGCTGAGACTGGGGAACCTGATACCCACCCCCCTGTTTTTCTAGCTGATCGCGATACAGCCTGTCCAGTTTCAGTTCGGCGATAAAAAGTCCGGCAATATCCGCCCGTGTGATTTTTTCCACATTGGCGATTCGGTTTCCAAAGCTGCTGCCGGGCAGAGCACGTTGAATGCGTTGAATCCGTTCCAATTCACTATTGGCTCTGGCTTCATACTGTCCCCCGGCCTCCAGGACTTTCTGATAGAGTTGAGCGGCTTCATTATAGTTGTGTCCCGCTGCTTCCGCCCTGGCCATGAAAAAAACAGGGGCGGGGTCGTCCGGAGTTAAGTCCTGAGCCTTTTCGAAGTGCTCTTTTACATTTTCATACCACTTATCCGATGGCAGTTGGAGCGCGAGATAGACCTGCATGGCGAAGCTATGGGCTCTGGATTGATCGACAGATGTTGTCGCATTGTCCAATGCCTGTTCGATCTGGGAAATGGCCTCCTGCAGGACCTGTTGTCTTGACTGGTCTGAAACCCCTGGTCGTGAAACCTCATAAGCTGTCGCCGCTGCAAGTCCACTGAGAGCCGGAGAGTATTTCCCATCGAGGCTCAATGCTTTCTTGTAAGCCGAACGAGCGGCTTCATACTGGGATTTCAGCAGGGCATCGTCCCCTCTCTGGACATGAAAGGCAGGGGTGTCCATCAGCCCCGTCTGGCTGCGTTTTTTCTCGGGGGCACTACTGCAGGCTGCAATCACCAGTGCCAGTATCAAGATCATACCAAAAACCAAGCCCCTGTTTCGTTTCTGCTTATTCTTCATTGTCAGTTCCTCGTTTGAATTTGCCGATGAACACGGTATTTGTGTGCTCGGCAGTTTTTAACCGCTTATCCGATGATGATCAGAACCCTGGCTTCACGTAAAAAAGATTGGGTTGCATCCAACGCTTCCAACAGGGCAGCATCTTCGTTTGTAATGGTTAAGTCAGTTGCTTTTTCACTGCTGGTTGCTTTAATAATAAGTGGATTTCCCTGGACGCGTTGATTTTGCATGGCTTTATCCAGGTCCTTCATATAGCCGACGATACCGTGTTGAAGAACAAAATCTCGTTCCACCGCTGCTGACCCATAAATTTCCTTGCCCTCCTGATTATAGACTTTGGGTGACATGGCCGGCGTAACGGCGGTTCCGCGAGCATCGATAATCAATCCTGTATAAACCGTGTCGCTCTTTCCGCCATACGCCACACCGGTCTTCTTTTCTTCCTGGTCCACCGGTTTTGCGGGCACAGCGGGCTGGCTTGAGGGCTCATCCTGAAGTTCAAACTGCTGATTGTTAACCAGAATCGACATGATATCACGAAGATACATCTTCATGGTGACCCATATGGATCCGTCTGACATGGTTTTGGGTCTGCCGGCTTCGATAACGTTACGGATCCTGCCACTGATTTGTGTATTTATGGTGTCATTTTCCAGCATTCCAGCCTTGACTGTTTTTGTGGATGAGATATTGATTCCTTCCACCATTTGCAGTAAATTGCGCATGGCCACCGTTTTTGCTGCTTCGTAGGCTGAATAAGTTCGTTGAGCCTGTGATTTGAAATCGGGGTTGGGGACGCCCATTCCGGTTGCATAGACAATCCCGTTGCTCCAGTCGATACAACCATTGCTCTGCATCGTTGTGCATTCACTCTGCACCTCTTGTGGCATACACGCCGTCCCGGAACAAAGTTCCTGAGCCCAGATCGTGCCCTGAATGAAAACCAGAATTGAAGTTATCAGGATTAAACGTTTCATCGATAAGCCCCTTGATAAAGTTTTGAAATGGCCAATAACATTAAAATGCTATCCAGCATTCAGGAAACTATTAAATAATACATAAGGTTAACAACTCCCATGAGTCAATATAGAGTGCGACGCACGACATTTCGGTATCTTATCAATAAAATCATTCAAATTTGATGCAAATAATGGAAAATCAAGAAATAAATCTCTAAAAAAAACGGTTTTTCCTGAGAATATAGCTTAATTAAGTCAGAAAAATCCACAATGAAATACAACCGAGAATAATGCGATAAATGCCAAAGGGGATCAGCCGAATTCGCGTCAGGACTCTTAAAAACCATTTTATGGATGCCCAGGCTACCAGAAAAGCGACAAAAAAGCCGATTCCAAAATACCCGATGTCTCTGATTTCAAGAAATCGCCAGGATTTGAGAATATCAAAAAAAACGGCGGCGAACATCACCGGGACGGCAATGATAAATGAAAAATCTGCAATTGGTTTGTGTTTGATTCCCAGCAGCAAGCCGGTGATCATCGTTGATCCGGACCGTGACATCCCGGGCCAGATTGCCAGGCATTGACCCAGCCCAATCAAAAATGACTGCCGGTAGCTGATATCTTCGATTCGTTCTATAGATGGACGGATTGGAATGAGCTCGACAACAACCATCAGCAAGCCCCCCGCAATCAACCCGAAAGAAACCACGATGGGACTGAAAAGAGAAGTCTTAATAATCTTGTAGAGAAAAAATCCGACAGCCATAATAGGTGCAATGGACAGCAGAATATGGAGTCCTGTGGGATGGGACTCACCATTGAACAATGATTTCAGAAATGCCCGGGGTGTGCCGGTCGATGGCAATAGTCCCAGGAATACCGACTTGTAAATGATAACAACGGCAAGTATAGCCCCGGCTTGAATAAAAATTTCAAAAGTGGCTGCTTTTTCACCGGTGTATTGAAGGAAATTTCCCAGCAGAATCATATGTCCGGTTGAGGATACCGGGATGAATTCAGTCAGTCCCTCCACAACGGCAATCAGAATCGCCTTTAGATATAGAATTAACATCTGCCCCCTTGATATGTTTTTTATAGTTAAATGTAGGGCACCTTGATTAAATGGAACTCAGTCAGCATCAAAGGGTTGGTGATTCATGAACCCTGGAAGCTATGGATGGGCTCGTGCGTTTCTTGAAAAATCAACCCTTTGGTGCGGTAAGTTCGATAATTTTAATTAATCAATGTGCCCCGTAATGAACCGGTTTTTTTTTGTTCTGTTCAGAATAACCTGAATGTCGCCCTGGCTTTATGGAAATTGAGGATCCTTATGCTCAAGATGTCATTGCCTGAAAATCCATGTTCGGACTGCGGCTCCTGTTTTTCTGTCGGATACACTAACGATCGCCCTTTTTAGCTGAAATAACAATCAGCGGAGTCACTGTTTGTTACTATTCCTCTATCAGTGTCACCCCAGACCCGATGGAGGATTCGACGGCTGTTGCCCGGTCCCGGTGATTGCAGGCATCAAGTGTATCAGGAAAATCCGGGTTTCCGAATACCATTTCTGCTTTCACGCGGGGAATGATTGAGACTCAGAAGGCTGATTCCTTGAACTCCCCTAATGGTGCCGATTCGGCAAATCCCCTGTGCGGGAGATTGATTGTTTTTACCCTATGTGATGCCTGAGTTCAGTAGGGTCTGTTTTGACCCCATGATCGGGGTCCCGATAAACAGGATGATGTGCTTGTTCCAACCTTTATCTGCCTGAATTGATGTTGATGGAGAGGGGTAAATACGGTATAAAAAAAAGGATACACCGATTTTTTTTAGCATAACAGCCATTCAAAATTGAAAAGACTGTTCAGGATTCTTTATGATAAAAGGCGCATTTCTGGTCTGGATGGATCTGGAAATGACGGGATTGAATTCAGAATTAGACAGAATTCTGGAAATATCGACCGTTATTACGGATATTGATCTGAAACTGGTATCCGTGGGTCCGGAACTCGCTATATTCCAGGATCAGTTAAGATTGGACAAAATGAATACCTGGAACAAGGAACATCATGGTAACTCGGGGTTGATTGAACGTGTCCTGAGTTCGAAAATATCGGTTGAAGAAGCTGAGGAAAAGACGCTTCAATTTATCAAAGAATATGTGAAAGAGGGTGAGGCTCCGCTTTGCGGCAACTCTATTCATCAGGACAGAAGGTTCTTGTCCCGTTATATGCCGGAGTTGAATGATTTTTTAAGCTACAGAAATATTGACGTCAGTACAATCAAGGAGCTGACATATCGCTGGTTTCCCGATCTGCCAAAGTTTAAGAAGGAAAACAGGCACACCGCCCTGGAAGATGTCTATGAATCCATCGAAGAGCTGGCCTACTATCGTCAACATGTATTTCGAAACCAGTGACTGACCTGATGCCGGTTGCTGTCTTTTTAATCTGGATAAAACACGGTTCAGCATTGAAGTAACACAATTGAGTTGCCATGGATTTCGGCAGGTCTGGGATTCGCCCTGGGAATCCAGTTGAAGGTACGATCAGCATAAAAACAGATGTGGGTCGCATCATCCTTATAGTGCCAAGTGCCAAAATTCATCTCTTCGTCCGTCAACTGAGTCATCACAGCCAGCCAGCCTTCTTTTTTAACCAGCTTAATCAGTGACTGCCATTCAGCTTTCGGGTCTCGAAAATGTTCGACAACCTCGGTGCATGTGACGAAGTCATACTGACGTTCCAGCAGGCTTGGGTCTGGTCTATAAAACGGGTCGTAGTGAGCAGTATCATATCCGATACCAGTCAGAATCTGGGACAATACTGGAACAGGTCCGGACCCGTAATCGAGACCCTTGTCGCTGTTGTTTATTCTGGGCAGCAAAGGGGGTAGAATACGAGACAGGAATTTGCGGTAACCTTCGTTGTCCAGCTTGTTCTGATGCATGTCATACCGGGCTTTTTCCTTCTCCAGGGACAGATGATCGCTGACCGGCACAAAAATCAATCCGCAGCAGGTGCAGATATAATAGGAGCGGAATCGATCCTGGTGAAAAAGATCAGGGTTTGGATAAGAACAGAGTATACAGTACTGGGGACTCATATCAGGCTTTTGTGCTGCAGGTGATTGCCTTCTTGACGTTGGTTGGTATGTGTCTCCTTAATCTAGCGGTGCAGGCAGTTTTATGTAAATGTGATTCTCCGTTTGAAAGCTGATTAACAATACGGATCAGCAATACTGGGGGATTCTAATAAAGCGGTAACTATGCTAGTCTGAACCTTTGATGCAATATATAAGGTCTGGCAATCGGATCCAATCAGGTTGATGGCTATAATGGGGACAGTTCCCGCAATGTGTTCCTGTTTCTTAGGTGCGGTCATTTGTCATACCGCCTATTAAAAAAAAGTTCCACAGACAAAGGGAGTAACAATGGCACAAGCAGTAGAAATAAAAGCAACAATCAAAACAGAAAAGGGTGATATCCAGTTGAATCTGTTTCCAGGAAAAGCGCCGGTGACCGTCGCCAGCTTTGTGAACCTGGCTTTGAAAAAGTATTATGACGGATTAAATTTTCATCGGGTGATCAATGATTTCATGGTGCAGGGCGGATGTCCGAACGGTGATGGCAGGGGGGGCCCCGGTTACCAGTTTGAAGATGAATGCACTGCGGATCTGAAACATGACATGCCGGGAAAATTGTCCATGGCCAATGCAGGACCGGGCACAAATGGCAGTCAGTTTTTCATCACGCACGTGGCGACGCCCTGGCTGGACATGAAACATACCGTTTTCGGCGAGGTTCAGGCTGAAGCAGACATGGCGGTTGTCAACAGTATTGCTCAAGGAGACAAGATTATCGCAATCGAGATCACGGGTGATACGGATGCGCTCCTGTCTCAACAAAAGGAACGTGTCGAAAAATGGAATCAGGTGCTGGGGTAGGGCTTCCTGGAGCAGGTCGGGTCAAGATGTTGTGCTAGCGTTGATGAATCATGCCCTATACAAAGGACATGATTTATCCGGTGTCTATCCCGGCTGCACTTCAACCGGGATTGGCAGTCCTTAGTCCCGACTCCCTCCCAGAAGGTGGAGGAGCATGAGGAAAAGGTTCAGGATGTCCAGGTACAGGGATAAGGTTGCTGAGATGTATTCATCTGTCGGGTAGCGTTTCAGGATGTTGAATGTATCATAGATGATGAAACCGCTGAACAGAAAGACCCCCGCGGCTGAGTAAAGGAATGAGATTCCTGAACTCTTGAAAATAAACATGTTCAACAGACCACCGACGACCAGCACGATCAATCCGGTAGTTAACATCCCGCCCATGAATGAAAAATCTCTTTTTGAAACAATGGTATAAAAAGAGAGCCCGGCAAAAATAAGTCCCGTCAGTAAAAGCGCCTGGGTAACAGTACTCCCGCTGTATACCAGCAGAACCGGTGCTGTGGTCACTCCGGTCAGAATGGTAAAAGAGAAAAGCGCCACCAGCCCCATGGTCTCTTTTTTCCTGGCCCACATGGCAAAAAAGATGGCTGCAAATTCAAGTACAATAAACAGAATATAGTTATTGTAAACCACTCTCAGAAAGGCTTCGTTCTGCATGGTCATCCATGATGCCCCGGCGGCCATTAAAACACTGATGGAAAGTAGCCCATAGACTTTCTTCAGAAATGCCATTCTCTCCTCAAGCGGGGCTGCTGCTGCAGGGATTGCTTGCCTGTAGTTCTCAACTGTCTGCATAATTACTCCTGTTCATTATTGTTTGGTTCACCTGATGGTCAATCTCACCAATGTCTTTTATCTGCCTGTATTTTATCATGCCATTTCAATTGATTCAACCGAATAACGGAAATTTGATACTCCCTTTCAGAACCGCGCCAGTGGCGCGATGCAGCCTGGGGAACGGATGAGGCCGGAAACTGGTGAAATCCGGGGGTGTGGTTTTCGGAAATGGTGATCCGGTGGGCTGTCCTCAGCGGTAAGTATAGGAATAGACGTAGTAGCTGGTGGAGACTTGTCCGGATGCGTTCTTGTTGATGGTGGATGTCAAGAAGAGGTTGTCATCGTAGGTATATTCGGTGCGAGTGGTTGCGGTGGCCTGACCGGTTCCGTCGACGCTGTAATTCTGAATATAAAGCCGTTCACCGCTGCTGCCATAGCCATAAGTCGTTTGTGATGTCAACAGGTAGGCAATGGAAAGGTACGAATACCGCTGGTATGAGATCAGTTTGCCACTTGCATGGTAGGTCCTTTTAATTTTCTCCGAAGGGGTCGTGCTGAGACTTGTCCCGGTGCAGCCATAGCTGATTTCAGAAATCGTTTTGGATGTGGAGCTTTCGGTTGTATAGCTGTAATCCTTGTTACTGCTGCTATTGCAGGTTTCAACCCCGCTGCTGTCAACATTATAGGAGCGGACGCTCGCTGTTTGCCCGGAACCGTTGAATGTATATACCTTTTTAAATGTCGTGTTTCCGGAAGCATCCTTCTGCTCGAAAGCGGTCACGCGACCTTGGGCATCATAGTCATAGACAACATAGCTTGAGGGGGACGTCCAGCCCGAAGCTGCTGCATAGGTGTGATCCAGAACCAGATAACCGTTGGTGTACCATTTCTTTTGCTGGCTGATCTGGGTTTCGGTTGTGCCGGAGACATTGTATGTCTTCTTCTGGTAGTCTGCGAGTTGTCTCAGCCTGTAGTTTGCATAATGCTCGATAGTGACTTCTTTATAAACGACGTTGGTCTCACTGGTGTATTTTTCCGTGATGGTTTCAAGTGAGTCAGCTGATATATCCACCGTTGCTGTCGGATGATAGGTGACTGCGGTGACTATTTTCAGGATGGTCTGGCTGTTGGCATCATCAAAAAAACCGGAATCAAGGTATCCCAGGTCACTGGATGCGTCAAAGCTGCCCAGCACCCCGTTCTCATCGGTCCGCCTGTATGTGTAAGTTTCTGTGGGTGTATCTGAAGTACTGTCGACCGTGATCGCGGTGGTGACAGATCCCACCAGCGTATTGTTTGCGCCTGCTTTTTTGGTATAGGAGGAAGCATAGTAAGTGCTGTATGATCTCGGGTCTGCGGAGAAACCGTAGGTGTTCAGGGTGACGGTGTCAGTGGCGTTCTCCTGGGTCAGGATTGAGTATTCCTTGATCAGATCGGTTGTGGCGTCATAGCTCAATGAATAGGTTTTCAGGTTATCGTCATATGCCAGTTCACCGGAACTGTTGTAGAAGGTCCGTTTGATTGTGGCAAAACTCAGGGGGCGGATAATGCCCGTATAGGCCCTGGCAGTCGGGAAAGTGCCGTCTGCAAAAGCCGGGGCTGCTGAATGTGTGGCATAGTCCTGTGGACCGGGCGGTTGTGCACTGCTGATGGTATTTATGGTGCTGAGGGCCATATTCCCGCTGCTCAAAAAATAGGCCGGTTGCTCCCACCCCCAGTAGTTCGAATCAAAAGCCTGGGTTCCGGACAGGGATAAAGTATAGACCCCCTTGACCTGGCTGGAAGATGAGAGGTTGTAGGTGACGTATTTGGATCCCCTGAGAAGGGGTTGGTATTGAATCAGTGCTGACTGCAACTCGTTGTCCGTCTTACAGGAGGATAGCGGCAGAAAAATCCAGGGAATTAGAAAAAGATAAACGATATACGTTCTTATGTCTTTTTTCATTTTCCAGGTCTGTGCTTGTTTATCAAAACGGTTACCATGGCTAAAAGCTGTACCTGAATCCCGATAAAACCTGAGTTGATCCGGTGGCAATCTTCAACCCGTCAAAATTGCCCTGGGTCGAAATCTGCATCCATTCCAAACCAAGCGAGAGATTGCCCATAATATAAAAGACGCCGCCACCGGCCAGATACCCGAGATCGGCGGATGTATGACTGGATGTATTGGTGATCTTGAAGGAGGCTTCTGTGTAAGCCAGACCTGCAAGTACGAACAGATCCCAGGTGGACTGCGTGTCTGCACTGGAGAGTCGGTATGCGACGTACGTTGTATTTTTTTTAAGACGGGTTTCCCAGTTGATATTGTAAGCTGCAAACTCAAGCCCAGCATTTGTCATGTTGAATCCGACCCGCAACCATTCCCAGTCGAAATAGATATCAAGTTTGTCGATATCTTCCTTCCCGCCGACATCGGAAAGATCATTTTCCTGGGGGGTGTGTGATATGACGCCATTGATACCGATACCGGAATTGCCTGGCGTACCCCCGGCGGCGGGGGCAGCAGCCTGTTCCGCCTGTCCCGGCTGTGCAGGCCCGGGGGCTGCCGGAGGCGGTTGCTGGGCGAAGGCCGAAGAGGTCAGCAGCAATATCGCCACGACAATGATCAGCATGAAGTTCATGGGGCGCAACTCTTGACAGTCCCATGATATGCGGATTTGGTTTTGCCAGCAATAAATTCCCATTCGTTGTCCTTTATGGACTAAAATACCGGTATGTGAGCCGTTATTGATCTTTTATCAGTTCCAGCAAGAGCTGTGCCGGGGTTTTGGTTTTACCCTTCTCTCACCTTTCAGCCTTTGTAGAACAGATCCAAAAAACGGTCGATAGGCCCCTTCGTTTTCCGAGCATCATTCCATTTTTTCCTGGTTGATTTGCCTCCCCGCTAAAATCTCCATTTTCTCCCGGCATTGAGTACCAGCAATCCAGCTTCACCAATATGCCCCGGTAAAGCCTGTCTGGGGATCGGTTTTTCCAGCACGGTGACACCACAAAACAGCATAGGCGGCATATCTTTTGATTTCTGTGATATCTGCGCCACTATCTTAGAAACAAACGGTTTTGAAATCAAGAGATCTTTAAGCTGGATATACGGGGCCTTATCTTCCGGCAGGACCGTTCATGATTGGCTCTTTTTCCGTCGTCATCCTTTGGATCCGTGATATTGTTACCCTTAGCCTGTGATGAGTCCGGCGATCCTTCTTCCCCCTATTACCCTTACCATTCGTCAGACTTGAAATACTGTATACCAGGGAAAGAGAGGGTGACGGTGAGGGTCTTCTCGGGACACATTGTTGACAGCTGATTTATCCAGTGATCTTCCATGTCGGAATCCCTTTCTCTATTTTTCTTTTTAACTGATGTGATCCCATGATCCGGATCCTGAATCTTTCAGCCTCCAGCAAAATGTTCCGGGATTATATTTTGTCTGTTTGGGTGCCGATACCATCCTGTTTCAGGTTAAGTGGGAGTGCTGCGGGAGAGTTCGACAACCTGCGTGATTGTCTTAATTGGATCAGTTTGTCAGAATAGAAAGCATAAACAGTTGCTATCCAAATGAGTAGCTATTCAGCTTATGTTCAGCTATCAGAGCGGGGACCAGTATGTGATTGAACGGATTGGGAGTGGTTAAGCATCGCCATGATGGCGATGTCAGCGACCGCCCTCGGAAGACGGCTATGGATGGCCGTCGAGAATGAGTTCAATGACATACTGGTCCACGCTTGGATGGCAATAAAAAAGTGGTGAATAGTTACCCAAATGATTAATCTGAAATAGTTGTTTGAAAATATGATTAGTGTGACAGATCTGGGCATGCACTTTGGCGAAAAGGTGCTCTTTGAGCGGGCTAACTTTCAGCTGAATTATAGAAACCATTATGGACTGGTCGGAGCCAATGGATCCGGAAAATCGACCTTGATGCGGATTCTCTCCAGGGAAACCGTAGCAGAACAGGGAACCGTCAATTATCCAGCCGACCTGAAACTGGGGATATTGAATCAAAACCACTTTGCCTTCGAAGCACACGCAATCATTGATGTCGTGCTGATGGGAAAAAAGCTGCTGTGGGAGGCGCTCAATGAAAAGAATCACTTGACAACGGGAAAGGAGGTTACAGAAACAATCGGCAAGCGGATCGCGGATCTTGAAATCATTATAGCAGATCATAACGGATATCAGGCCGAAGCTGAAGCTTCAGAGCTGTTGGCGGGGCTGGGGATTCCCCGGGAGCTTCAGGACAACCCTCTGAGTACCCTGTCGGGCGGATACAAGCTGAGAGTGCTTCTGGCGCAGTGTCTTTTCAGTGACCCGGACTTTCTTCTCCTTGATGAACCGACCAATCATCTGGATATCGCATCTATCATCTGGTTGGAGGAGTACCTCAATCGGTTTCCGGGAACCTGCCTGATCATTTCACATGATCAATATTTCCTGAATCGAGTGTCTACCCACATCATTGATATCGATTACGAGGAGATAAAAATCTACACGGGCAACTATGATCGGTATATCAGCGAAAAGGAACTGGAGATAACCCAGAAAGAGATGGCGATTGTCAAACAGGAGAAGAAAAAAGAGGATCTCCAGCAGTTTATCGACCGATTCAAAGCAAAAGCGACAAAAGCCAGACAGGCAAACAGCAAGGCGAAACAGCTCGACCGCATGGATGATATTGTCATCAAACGCTCATCGCGTCTTTCTCCCCATTTCGCTTTCGATATCTGTCGGCCTTCCGGGAAGGTCGCATTTACAACAAAAAACCTGTCCAAGGATTTTGGGTCAACCAGGGTTCTAAATAATCTCTCGATGACAATTAAGCGGGGCGAAAAACTGGCGGTTATCGGACCGAATGGGATCGGCAAATCAACTTTTCTGAAGCTTGTTGCAGGTCTCATCGAACCAACCCAGGGCACCGTGGAGATGGGTCATGAGATCTATTTCGGATACTGCCCGCAGGATCACAAGGATATCATCCCGGATAATTCATCTCCTTATGAATGGCTTTACAGTTTCTCCCCGGGAGAAACCATTGGAACGATCAGGGGTCTGCTTGGACGGATGCTGATCAGGGGCGAGGATGCGAACAAATCGACAGCGGCTTTAAGTGGAGGGGAATCGGCGAGACTGATATTTGCCGGGATTATGCTTCAAAAACCCAACCTCTTTCTCCTGGATGAACCGACAAACCATATGGATATTGAATCCCTGGAAGCTCTGGGAACGGCATTGCACGCTTACCCGGGGACGGTCGTTTGTGTCAGCCATGATCGCCGTTTTATTGAAAGCTTTGCGACCGGTATCCTGGAGTTGAAACACGGGGGGTTTGATCTTTTTCCCGGCGGATACCAGGAGTATCTTGAAAACCAGGGGGAAGACTATCTGGACAGATCGATGACTCGGATAAAAACGGAAAAAAGAAATCAGACCGTAAAAAAATCGATCGAAAATAAAGTATTACGTGAAATAAATAAAAATATCAGCAAGATGAAAAAGAGCGTGCAAAAAAGCGAACTGCGAGTGGCTGAGCTGGAAACGGAGATCAGCAGTATTGATGCCCTGATGATGGATGACGATCTCTACAATCAGGATCATGACCAGAAATTACAAAGCCTGTTAACACGCAAAGAAGCCCTTGATCAGGAACTGAGTATGGCAATGGTGGACTGGGAAGATAAGCAGGCTGCCCTGGATAAACTGATCGCCAGATCTGGATAAGATAACCGGTTGGTGCTGCGGGGACTTTAAAATTTAAAATGGAAATTAAGTTGAGCGACGGTTCCTTTTGGTCTCTTGATGAAATCCAGTTGAAAAGGCGGCTGTTGCTCGGTCTTTGGGGTTTGTGCCCCTCTTTTCTCCAAGAGGGATATGGGTTGAACGGGTTGAATATATAAAGATTTGGTCCCTACCGCCATTCCAAGAAGGACACCACTGATGATTCCCACACTGAGAAACCGGACATTGTCGCGGGCATCTTTTCCCTGGACGAGTGCCAGCCAACCGCCGATAACGGCTCCTGTCCCGATACCATAAATGATGTTATCCGGCAGCAACTCTTTATCCTTTTCCAAGGCTGCGGCCAGATTGACGCTGGGTCTGCCAGCCCTCCGGGCAGCTTCTTGTGATTCCTTGATTTCCTGTTCGCCGACATACTGCGTGTCACCCGTTTCAAATTCTTGGCCTGTGGCATCTCGATACCCCTGCTCTTCCCATAGCGAATCGCCTTCATCTTCAAGGTATCTGGTATTCTGGGCGAAGCCGGTGGAAACGGAAGATAGAGAAATAACCAGGACTGTCACTAGCGTCAGAAGCGATTGTATGAATCTCATCGGGTGTTATCGTTTTAGCTGGGCGATTAAATGTTCTGATTGAGGTTCGATCACGATCGTAAAAACGTGGCTTGTTTTCACAAGGCAATGCAAATGATATGCTATAATCCTGTCATGAATGAAACATTTGGAAATAGGATGATAGAATCTGTGGCTTATAATTGACGTCAACCCATCATTTGTGGGATTTTGAAACCGGTGCTAGTTTGATTTTACAAAAGCCAACCCTAGGAAAAGGATATGAAAAAAAAGAAATTCTCCGACGAAGACGCGGATGTCGTCTTTGTGTGTGAACGGCGTGGTTTCAGCTTTATTGAAATTATGATCGTGATTGTTATTATGGCCGGGATGATAGCCATTGTCGGACCGATGCTGTTTGGAAAGCTGGACGAAGCAAAGGTGGATCAGGCAAGAATTCAGATGAAAAGCCTGGTCGGGGCCCTGGATCTTTATCATCTTGATAATTCGGCCTATCCCTCAACAGAGCAGGGATTGGAGGCGCTGCTGGAACAACCGGTTGTGGGCACAATACCCAAGAACTGGCGAGGGCCGTATCTTAGAAGTGCTAAAATTCCAAAGGACCCATGGAAGAATGATTATGTTTACCAGTCAGATGGAAAGGCAATCGGAATGAAAAGTTATGGGGCCGACGGTGAAGAAGGCGGCGAAGGCATCAATGCCGACATCCCCCTGGAGTAAAAAACGGTCGAGCTCTGTTATCAAATGAAAAAAAAACCGGGATTTTCTCTTCTGGAGTTGAGCTTCATTTTGTTTATTGTGATGATTCTGCTCGGTTTTTCCATGCCCCGCTTTTCACGCATGTTCGATAGTGACCTGCAACTGCAAACCCAGAAACTGGCCATTCTGATCAACGAACTTAGACAGCAGGCAATCCTCCGTGGAGAAAACCACAAACTGGTTTTTGACACCCAAAAATCTGAATATCAGGTTTTCACTTCAAAAGCCGATCAACCACAACAGTTCTTACCCCATCCCCAGTATGAGAAACCGGTGTCCCTGACGCCACCAGTTGAGTTTGCTGCCGTTACAAGACTTGATAACCCAGAGAACAGCACACGATTTGCCGGAGACAGGATCACCTTTGACAAGATATTTGGACAACAGTTCCAGATAATGATCGACTCTTCCGGATTTGTTGACCTGTTTACCCTCCGTCTAAAGGATAAAGAAAACCAGTTGTCACTGTCTGTGGTCGACATCATGGGGAAAGTGGTGATCGGAAGAGAAACAAGGCTTTAAGCGAAGCTGACGCGGACAGATGCCGTCCTGAATCAGAAACGGTTGATGGGGGAAGCCCTGTCCTGGAAAAGGGAAAAAGAACAATGATGCCTTCATTTTTGAAATCACACCGCGGTTTCACACTGCTTGAAGTGCTGGTCGCGTTTTCCCTGCTTTCCATCCTGCTGACGGTGATTATGCAGTCCCAGTCTGAGACGGCTTATTTTCTGGAGAAAACAGGGAAACAGCAGTTGGTGCAGCAGGTTGCCATGAATGCCCTGTCATTGGCTGAGCGTTATTGTGCGGGGACTACCTTGGAATCGGAGGAGGGAACCTTTCTGGGAGGTCATCCGCTTGCCGGTGATCGCTGGCAGAGAACAACCGACGACGTATCTATTCTGGGCCTGATTCCGATGACCCGGATCTCATATGGCATCAGTTGGGCAAATCCCAGGGGCAAGGGGGATCATGTCTTTGAATCCAGCATCCTCTGTGGAAGGAGATGAATGAAGCAAAACGGATTTACACTACTGGAGCTGATGCTGACCTTGACGCTTTTTGCTGCCGTCATGGGACTGGTGATGAACCTTTTTTTTCAGTTTAAGGATCAAACTAACCGATTCGATTCAATCCTGGATCTCAGGCAGGAGTCCAGAATTCTTGAGCATCTGCTGAGACAGGATCTCCAGTCTGCAGTTTATCTGGCCAATTTCATGAAGCCGTCACCGGATGGGGATGACGGCCGACAAAGCGGTATCGTGGGTGTTGATGAGCAAATCGGAGACCGGGCAGCCGACCGGCTCCACCTGCATGTTAACCGCCTGACTCGCTTTCATCGGGGGCTGGCCCTGGAAAAGGATCCGGAAATCCATGAGGTGAGCTACTATCTGGAGGAGACGACAGATAACCGGTTGCAGTTCAAGCGCAGAGAGCAGTTTTATGTCGACATCGACATCACGGAAGGGGACGGCAGTATCGTCCATGCGTTGTCGGACCATGTCGTTGCTTTTGATCTCCAGTACTACCGTCAGGAAAACCCGGAACCCATTGAGGAATGGGGAACACAAATGATTCGTCGGCAGATGGAGACCGCAGTCGGCATTCCGGCAGGGGTTACGGTGACATTAAAATTGCAGAATGAAGCCGGAGAAAGCGTTGACACCCAATTCCAGATCAACCTGCAACCAGAGATGGGAGCCAGTATTAAATGGGCCAAAAAAGAAAACTAACCCCGTTGTATCAGCGCGGAGGTTCCCGGGGGGTTGCACTGCTGATGTCCCTCTCCGTGATTCTGCTCCTTTCCATTGCCTTGATGAAGACCTTTGAAAGACGATCGGCGGAGGTTGCCCATCTGGGCGCCAACCTGGACCGTTTTCAGGCAGAGAGTCTGTCAAGGTCCGGGTTAAAAGTGATCCTGAATGCCATCAGGGAGCAGGGCCTGTTCACCATCATCACCAACCGGAGCCTCTGGCAGGGCATCGATGTCCCCATTGGAAATGGTACTTTCCAGATTGTCAAAATCACCCCTATCGATCACCGATTCAATCTTAACGTGGATATCAGTCGTTTTGATGACCCCCGGATTACGGTGTTCAAAAACATGGTTAAAATCAGTGATGCATTATCCGCGGACTACAACTATCGATCAGGCGACAATCCTTCTGAGGCTTTGAGCGCCATTATTGATTGGACAGATATGGATCAGATGGGGGAGCAGGTTTTTTATAATGATTTTGAACAGTATTATCGGGAAGAACCGCCGTTTCACGTAAAAAACAGGGATTTTGACCGGCTTTCCGAAGTGAGACTGCTGCCGGCATTTCGCAGTCTGGGCTTTACTGCGGATTTTCTGGAGCAGAATTTCAGGGTTGTCGGGCAGGATGATGAATACATCGATGTTAACCTGACGGGAAAAGATGAAATGGCAAGGTTCCTGAGCAGATATGATACCGTGGAGGGTTTTGCCACTGCCTATAGCCGGTTGAACGATATTCTGGATCTGATTATGGAGCAGCGATCACCAGTGCAACAGGAGGTTTCATCCGATCCGGTGAAAATGACAGTCCCCTTTCAGGCAGAAAACTTCAAACGGGATTGGTCCGAAAAACTCAAAGTTATCGGCATTGAAGAGAGCGATAAGATAATAGATCTATTCCGACCCTATTCACAACATCTTTTCATCCAGTATCAGGTTCGGGTCGGACAAGCGACAGTCATTATCCGCTCAAACGTGCAGGTCGATTATGTGGATAAACTGAAAAACCTCGATATCAGCGGATTGACGATCTTATCCTTCAGAATGTACTGATATCCCTGTCGATACCCAGACAGGCCATTCTCCCCCAGCGGTCCGTCCTGCGGTAGATCAGCTTTATTTATTGGCCTTGAAGAGGGCGTCGAAATCAAGATTCTGATTGCTTTGGGCTGTTTTGGTTTCGGTTTTATCCGTCCTCTCTTTAACCGCTTCAAAATCAAACCCGTTTTCGCCCAATCCATTGGCCCCAGTTTTCGGCGTGTGGATATCTTCTTCGTCCAGAGAAACGAATTCGGTTTTCCCCATGGACAGTTCGATATGAAACGGATGCCCTTCAATTTTGAACGACAGTTTTCGGCAAAGATCCTTATCAAGTTCGGGGGTATCGATGGACAGGATGATGGATGTTGTCAGGGCCAGGGCTTTAGGCTGTGTATTGGATGAGACCAGGTCATACTGAATCTCAATCTGTCTTCTGACCGCACCGATTATTTGATTCATCAGCTCGCCAATGCTGTCAACCACTTCATCAGCCGTATACTCAACAGCCAGTTCCTCCTCGGGCAGGCCCATATGGATCATCTGGGAGCGGTAGATGCACATGGCAGCCTCGGCGGTGAAATTCATGATCATCAGACCGGAATAATCCCCGTTGAAAAGAACAAAACAGCCGATATCAGGTCTGAGATGAACCAGGGGGATTTTTTGAATTGTCCTGGCGTAATGGACCTCTTTTTGGGTGACAGACTCCAAGAGCTCTTTGGTGGATTCACAAAAGATTCTTGAAAGGGCATTCAGTGTTTTTCCTGCTTTAACCATAATCATTCCTGGAGTTTAATTTAATGTTGGAAGGGTTTCAATCCTTGTTCCGGCAATTCCTTCAGACTGGACTGTTTTCGGGTCAAACCTGAAATCCCGGACACTTATTTTTTCCGAGGTGATGGTTTCAGGTTAAATCGTTTTTCCGGTTCAAACCTGAATTCAGATATGATCAGTCCCAACGGATTTATATCTTTGATTGGCAGTTTGTCTTTCAGTGAATCGATGTTGCCGGGGTAGAGGGGTATGTTCATCCCGGCTGCTAGCAATAGTTTTTCGCGATAGGTCTGTTCCGAGGATTGAAGAGCAATCAGTGCCTTGTCCAGAGATTTGGAAATGATCTTGATCAGCTTAAACCCACTGTTCTTTTTTAACAAAGCGTTAATGATCTCAAGATTATATTCGGTCATCGTGATCTCTGCCCGCAGGTCCAGTTCAACCTCCCTTTCTTCAACCAGCGTGCCGCATTTATGCATCCGACCGTTTTTGGAAACAATCTCTGTATATTCAAGGGTTTCGCATTTGGGGCAGAACAACCAGACCAATTTTCCGGGGTAGTACTGCTCGGCGGCCTCTTTCTCCTTCCTTTTTCGAAACTGATCCAGTGAAATGGGTTTGGTTTCAGACATGAATCGTTTGGACCTGGGGGTTTTAAACAAATATGCTTTGCAGAGTGATAACTGCCGTAATGGCGAAACATCCCTCCAGGAGCGCGATGCCCCAGTTCTGATCCTGATGGATTTCCTCATCCAGCTTTTCCTGCGGAATGATCACATGGTCCATTACAAAGCGGAAAAACGCCATGACAGCACTTCCCAGGATGAACCAGGCCGCAAAGACAACCAGAGAATACGATGTGCGCAGGGGGATCGATAACAAAATGCCCACAGAAACCAGTGTTGCCCCGAATGAAATGCCGGCAGCCACGTTATTTTCCTGTATTTCTTTGTGAAAATCGTATCGGGTGACAATCTGATGTAGAAACGCAGAAAGAAAGAAAGCCAATTGAGCCAGAATGAAATAAAAAAGGGTTAATCCAATGTCATAAAACCAACCCAGGGACTCGCCGATAATAATACCCCTGATAATAACCGCACTTCCCAGATAACTCCCTGCCATCGCAACCCCGACACTGATATTCCGGCGGTTGAGGAGTTCTTCAATATTCTTGAATCGATGCAGAATGATCCGATCGTTGATTTTGCCTGCGACATTGAGCAGCACAATGCCAATCAGACCCCAGACGCTGACGTCAAGCAAATCCCGCCATAAACCCCGGGAAGGGGTTTCAAGAACGCCTTCCAGAATCAGGGCAACCCCGGTCAGGTATCCTACAAAACAGACGGTAATTGCCTTATTGTCTTCCTTCACCATCTGATGCTCGATGGAATAGCTGGTAAACAGGTCGAAGATCTTCTTTCCAGCCCACATCAGCAGTAAAACTAACAGGATGAGCAGAAGATTCGGGAAGTGGTTGAGGGTATCGATACCATCCAGACTGATAAATTCGGTGAACCGAAATTCTGCATTCATGTTTATTGTCTCTGTGCAGGTTAGCAATCTTTTCACTGGGTTTGGACTGCGTTGCTTTATCCCTGCATTAGAACCTTAAACGCCCTAAATGTCAAGCTATTCAACGGTTCTATCTGGATATGGGAAATCCCGGAATGGTAATCATTCAGAACAATTTCAGATAAAATCACGGTCAGAGACAGACGATTTCGTATCCCCTGAAAATTCAGAACGCCTGTTGCTGGAAATTAACCGATAAATTGGAGTTGAAAGTTCGAATTGAAGGGTGGATAATACTCCCTTTATGGCTGAAAATAGTTATTTCAGCCATATTACCCTGACTATTAACATATTACCCTTATTTTTATAGTGATTCAGCAGAACGAAACGGATATCCTGCCTCTCTCCCAATACATTCGTATAAAAAAAGCGCACGAGCATAATCTGAAAGATGTTGATGTAAATATCCCCAGAAACAGACTTGTCGTCATTACAGGCCTCTCAGGCAGCGGGAAGTCTTCGTTGGCATTTGATACCATTTATGCTGAAGGACAGAGAAGGTACGTTGAATCGCTCTCTGCCTATGCGAGGCAATTTCTCGATCAGATGCAGAAACCGGCGGTGGAGTCCATCGAAGGGTTAACCCCGACCATTTCCATTGAACAGCGCTCCGGTAAGGCGACACCCAGATCGACAGTGGCAACGACCACGGAAATCTACGACTATCTGAGGGTTCTTTATGCCAGGGCGGGGACCCCGTTTTGTCCTGTCTGCGGTCATTCCATCGTTTCACAATCTGCCGAGGATATTGTGACCCATCTGATGTCGCTCAAGGCAGGGACCCGGCTGCATATTTTGGCCCCACTGGTTCGCGGGAAAAAGGGGGAGCACCGTGAGGTTTTCGACTATGTAAAACGGGAAGGATATACACGGCTTCGAGTTGATGGCGAGGTTCAGGACATTGAAACCGTAAAACCGTTGGCAAAAAGCTATCAACACTCCATTGAAGCTGTCATAGATCGTATAGTCGTCAGGGAAGGGGTAGAAACCCGATTGACTGATTCCCTGGAAACTGCTTTGAAACTGGGTGATGAGCTGGTCGTTGTGCTGCAGGAGGACAAAGAAACAGGTGAAAAAACAGAAGAGCGTTTCAGTGAAACATTTGCTTGTCCGGACCATGGCTCCGTTCTGGATGAGATGTCTCCACGGCTGTTTTCTTTCAACAGTCCGTTCGGTTCCTGCCCGACCTGTATGGGTCTGGGAACGCTGATGGAACCCTCTGAAGACCTGGTCATTCCAGATGGAGATCTGAGTCTGGAGTTGGGGGCTATAAAGGCCTGGAAACGCTGTGGTTCTGGCCTTGGCGGATTTTATAGCAGTTCAGTCCGAAAACTGGCGCACCATTTCAATATCTCCACAAAAACACCCTGGCGGAACATTCCAAAAAAGGTGAGGGATCAGATACTATATGGCGGAGATTCAAAATCTGGAGCTCATTCCGGATATGAAGGCATCATCCCAAACCTGAAACGGCGATTTCACCAGACCGATTCCGAGTCGCAAAAGGCCAAGATCCATGAATTTATGGCAACACTGCCCTGCACCAGTTGTGGGGGGCAACGGTTAAATTCCGGGGCACTGGCAGTGCGCATCAATGACCTGAATATCTATCAGGTGACGGAGATGACCATTGAAACAGCGTTTGCCTTTTTTTCAAGCCTTGAACTGGAAAAAGAAAAACGACTGATTGCAGAACCCATCAAGAAAGCCATTTTGGAGCGTCTGGGGTTTTTAAAAAATGTCGGACTTGAATACCTGACAATGAACCGGCCAACCAGCACGCTCTCTGGTGGTGAAGCGCAGCGGATTCGGCTGGCCAGCCAGGTAGGGGCCAAACTGGTCGGGGTGACATATGTATTGGATGAACCCACGATCGGACTCCATCAACGGGACAATTTCCGTTTGCTGAAAACGTTGATGCAGCTGAAGGATCTGGGAAATACGGTTATCGTTGTGGAACATGACGAGCAGGTCATCCGGCATGCGGACTATCTGATTGATATGGGACCCGGAGCTGGCGAGCATGGTGGTCGGATCGTTGCACAGGGATCTCCCGAGGACGTGATCAATGGAAATTCGTGCCTGACCGCGCAGTATCTGAACGGATCGCAAAAGATCGGGTATTCAAATCCCCGTCCCCATTCAGCCCGCAACGGTTCAATTGTGATCGAACGGGCGGCGGCCAACAACCTGAAAAATATCACGGCCCGTTTTCCACTGGGTTCCCTGATTTGCGTCACCGGGGTGTCCGGTTCAGGAAAATCGAGCCTGGTGAATGAATGTCTTTTAAAAGGTATTCAGAGGGAACTGAACGGTAGCCGGGTCATTCCCGGGAAGTTCTCCAAAATCAGAGGGTTGGAACTGATTGACAAGGTTATCAATATTGATCAGTCGCCCATTGGTCGCACATCACGTTCCAATCCCGCAACGTATACAGGGATTTTTGATGGTATCCGGAAGGTTTTTTCCCAACTTCCTGAAGCAAAAGTCAGAGGTTATAATCAGGGTCGGTTTTCCTTTAATGTCAAAGGGGGGCGTTGCGAAGCCTGCCAGGGACAGGGCGTCAGGATCATCGAAATGCACTTTCTTCCGGATGTCCACGTACCCTGCGAGGTATGCAAGGGAAAACGCTATAACCGAGAAACCCTGCAGATTAAATTCAGGGGCAAAACCATTGCGGATGTGCTGGCCATGCCGGTAGAAGAGGCCAATGTGTTTTTCAAGAATCATAAAAATATCTCTCCGGGTGTCAAAACCTTGCTGGATGTTGGACTGGGATATATCCAACTGGGGCAGCCTTCGCCAACCCTGTCGGGTGGAGAGGCGCAACGGATTAAACTGGCAGCCGAACTCAGCAAACGGTCGACCGGAAAAACACTGTATATTCTGGATGAACCGACAACCGGATTGCATTTCCAGGATATCGCCCGTTTAATGGAAGTCTTGCAACGCCTGGTGGACTTGGGAAATACGATTGTGATAATAGAACACAATCTGGATGTTATAAAAAACGCTGACTGGATTCTTGATCTGGGTCCGGAAGGTGGTGAAAAAGGAGGGGAACTGATCGCTGCTGGACAACCGAATAAAATATCAACATCGCCCCGCAGTTATACAGGACAGTATCTTGCTCCCATATTTAATGAAATGAAACTGTCCGGTGAGATGAAGTAACCTGCTGACGTTTTTTTACCTGCACATAGGATCGCTTTAAGAAAAAATCGAGTGGCCGTCAGGACAATTTGATCGGAATCAAATCGACCGAATGTTTTAACCAAAATCCAAAAAAGGGGTATCAGGATGAAAACAAAACTGATTTTTATCACCGGAGGAGTCGTATCGTCGCTTGGGAAAGGTATTGCGGCGGCTTCAATCGGCGCCATACTGGAATCCAGAGGTTTAAAAGCAACCATTGTGAAGCTGGATCCCTACATCAATGTTGATCCTGGAACGATGAGTCCGTTTCAACATGGCGAGGTATTTGTGACCGAAGATGGGTATGAGGCTGATTTGGATTTAGGTCATTACGAGCGATATACCAATATCATTACCAGCAGAAAAAATAATTTTACGACAGGACAAATTTATCACTCGGTTATCATGAAAGAGAGACGGGGAGAGTATCTTGGCAAAACAGTCCAGGTGATCCCCCATATTACGGACCAGATCAAGGAGAATATCTATCAGGCGGCTGAAGGAAATGATGTCGCACTGATAGAAATCGGGGGAACCGTAGGCGATATTGAATCCCTACCTTTTCTGGAAGCCATCCGTCAAATTGGACATGAGTTGAAGGGCAACCAGACGCTCTTTATCCACTTAACCCTGGTCCCATGGATACCTGCTGCAGAGGAGTTGAAAACAAAACCCACCCAGCACAGCGTAACCAAACTGAGAGAGATTGGGATTCAGCCGGATATATTGCTTTGCCGCACAGATCGGGATTTGACAGATGATATTCGTAAAAAAATAGCACTGTTTACCAATGTAACCTACGACGCAGTAATTCAGGCTATTGATGTGGATTGCGTGTACGAAGTCCCCCTCCGGTTTCATGATGAAGGGTTGGATGGAAAGATCGTCGAGTTGTTGCAGCTCTGGACGAAAAGATCCAACCTGCAGGTCTGGGCCGATATTGTCCACTCGTACAAAAACCCGAAGGACAGCGTGAATATTGGTGTTGTCGGGAAATATGTGGAGTTGAGGGACTCCTATAAAAGTCTGCATGAAGCTCTGACACACGCCGGTACCGCGCTGAATCTGAAAGTCAATATTGAGTATATCGATTCCGAAGCGGTAATGGCCAATAATGACGAAAAAGCATGGGAAAACTGTGATGGGATTCTGATCCCCGGCGGTTTCGGTGAACGGGGTGTTGCCGGTAAGATCGAGACGATCCGATTCGCTCGCGAAAATAAGATCCCCTATTTTGGAATCTGTCTTGGCTTACAGGTTGCCATTATTGAATATGCCCGTAATGTACTGGGATTAAAAGAAGCTAACACCACTGAGATCGATAAATTCGCCAAGGATAATATTATTGACCTGATGGCCGAACAGAAGAATATCACCGATATGGGTGCGTCGATGAGACTGGGGGCTTATCCCGCGAAACTGTTGCCGGGAAGCAAAATCGCGGAAATCTATGGCAGCACTGAGATTTCAGAACGACATCGTCACAGATATGAGGTGAACAACAAATATGTCCCCCTTCTGGAAGAAAAAGGAATGGTGATATCCGGGAAAAACCCAGAGCATGATCTCGTTGAAACCATTGAGATAAAAGACCATCCCTGGTTTATCGGGGTTCAGTATCATCCGGAATTTAAATCAAAGCCCACGAAACCGCATCCCCTGTTTTATGGGTTTGTCGACGCGTCTTACAAATTCAAATTGAAGAAGAAATAGGTGGGTGTGGGAACGATCGCTATTCATTCCGCAGCTGACAAATAGGTTGGGGGGGGGACACTTCCCGGCACCCTATATTTTTACTATATACAATGATTACAAAAAATTAAGTATACTTAATGAATGTTAAATGTGGCTATAGAAGTCGTTTTCAAGGCTTGATCACTCTCGGATTTATTCTGGTGTTGCTGCTGGTTTTTGGACAGGTTCAGGCGGCAGGAGATCTGAAGATCCAGGGCAGTGTTCAGACTGATCAGGGGAGCCCTGCAGTGAATGTGACCGTCGTGTTGATGAAAATCGTGATGGCGCGGCAACCGGTCATCACTCCCCTGAAGCAGACTCAGACCAATGCCGAAGGTCATTACGAGTTCTTAATAGAACCCTTGGAAGACACTGTTTTTTTCCGTATCAATGCGATGTCTGAAAATTCGATGACCAGTTCCGAGCCATTCCGGTTTGTAGACGGGCAGTCGCTGAAAACCGTTCAGCTGATTTTCCCGAAAACGGTTTCAGGAGTGGCGAATCTTCAGTTCAGTAAGCATATTCTGGTCTTTGAGGCTTTGGAAGAGGCGTTGCAGGTTACAGAAATTATAAATATATCAAATAAAACCGGCAACGTAGTGGATGTCGAGAGCGAGCCATTGATCAAGCAGATTCCAGCCGGGGCTGAAAATTTCAGGTTTTATCAGCGCCAGGACCGATTCCAGGCGAAGCGGGAAAGGGAGAATATCCTGTTCAAGCTGCTGGTTCCTCCGGGGGATCACCAACTCTATTTCAGCTATGACCTGTCGGTAAAAAAACGATCGGATGTATTTATAAACCATCTTCCACCCCGGACCGCAGAAATGGAGATTATCACACCCCTCAATTCACTGGAACTCGATTTTGACAGGCCGCCGAAACTTTCTTCATCCAGAGTGGTGAAGCAGGAAAAGCAATTTGGCAATAAAATCTATGATTCCCAAACGCTTTTTTTAGATGGCGATCAAAGCGAAATCAAAGTGATCATCCGGCAAATTCCAATATCCCAGAACCAGTTCTTTTATCCCGCCATTGTCCTTGCGGGACTCTTATTTTTGGGGCTATTTTTCTTTCTGATCCGAAAACCGCAGCCAGTCCTGGAAAACGGACAACAGTAAGAGCCGGCTCTGCCGTTCATGATGGTCTCCAATTATCTAAAAATATCATCTCACAGGTTTTACGGAGCGGTCACGACCCTGGTGATGCTATTGCTGTATGAGATCCTGATAATATGGGAAAGCAGTTCCTCTATCGTCATTCGCAACGCTCCTGAAGCCTGGCTTAGAAACCTGCTCAATTTTCTGGGAATATCCCACTACCACATCAGTTTTGTAATGATCACGGCGGCCATTCTGGCGGTCCCGCTGCTCTATCAACGGGGGTTGGAGGTTCGCAAACGGATCTTTCTGCTGCTCGTGATAGAATCCATTGGCTGGGGTGCTGTTTCAGGATTGTTGATCAAGTTGATTATGGTGAAGCTTTTTTTTATGACGGGAACCATCTCAGGGTCGATCATTGGTGACCTGGGACTGGCTATTGGCGCCGGACTGTTCGAAGAGCTTTTCTTTCGTGTCATCCTGACCTCCAGTCTGATATGGATCTGTTACAAGCTGATTCGTCTCAAATGGCTTTCAATTACAGTGGCGGTGATTACCGCCTCTTTTTTGTTTTCGCTGGCCCACTATGTTGGGAATGCCGGGGATAGTTTTGAGATCTATTCTTTTTTATTCCGCTTTCTCGCCGGGTTGTGGTTTACAACCCTGTACTCAGTCAGGGGTTTTGCCGTGGTCGGTTTGACACATGCGTTTTACGATATCTTTATCATCATTTTTTGATGCGTTCGGGACCGGGGTGCTCCGGAAAAACGAAAATCAGATCCGTCTGGAGACCGCCCGGCCTTTTTAAATGGCTATTTGGTGAGCATGTGTCCCGGTTTGCAGATTGACTATCCAACAGAAAGTGGGCAGAATGAGAGGTTAGATTCGATGACGGGCTAACTGGTTTTATTTTGTGGGAATAATCCGTTTTGGGAATCCCATTCGTTCCGGGCAGGCCCGGCGAATTCTCAATCGATGGCGACTCTCTGTAACATGACAGAACAAGGAGTATGATGAAAAAACTGATTCTGATAACGGGGTTTATCTTGCTGACAACTGTGGCATTCGGACAGGTTGTCTTGAAGGTCGGATATGTCAATATGAACAAAGCGATCAATCTGTCCAACGAGGGGAAACGATCAAAGAAATTCCTGGAAGTCCAGGCCAGACGCAGCCAGGCCCTGTTAAAGAGCAAGGAACAGGATCTGCTGAATAAAGAGGCCGAACTCAAGAACAATATCATGTTAAACCAGGAAGCCAGGGCTCAGAAACAGCAGGAAATCGTTAAAATGAAAAATGAGTTGAGAGATGAGTTAACCAAAGCACAAAACAGTATTCGGCAGGACGAGGTGAGACACACAACCAAAATATTTAAAGACCTGGTTCTTGTCATCAATGATATTGCCAAAGAGGAGAATTTTGACCTGATCCTTGAGTTCAATATCAAACAGACGATTCTTTTTTCTAAGTTCGAAATGATAGATATTACCGATAAAGCAACAGAACGGTATAACAGCATTCAGACCATTGAATAAATGAGGCCGACAGAATTCCGGAATTGTTGTCAGAATGGACCGGTTCGGGGTTAACCAACAAGACAGGATAGAGACCATGGTTTTGGACATATTGCAGATAAAGGAAAGACTGAAGCACAGGTTCCCTTTTCTATTGATAGACAGGGTTTTGGAACTGGAGGAAGGTGTGCGATGCACAGCCTTAAAGAACGTCACCGTGAATGAACCTTTTTTTCAGGGTCATTTTCCTGAAAACCCGATTTTTCCGGGGGTACTAATTGTTGAAGCCTTGGCACAGACAGGCGGAATCGCCGGGTATACACTTTCGGAATCAGGGGGGAAGGATCTGTCTTTCTTCGCCGGTTTCGATAAAGTCAAGTTCAAAAAGCCCGTTATTCCAGGTGATCAGCTGATTCTGAAATCCGAAATTGTGAAACGAAAAATGAATATCTGGTTTTTGACCGGTGAGGCATTTGTGGATGACAAGCTTGTTGCCCGGGCAGACTTCAAACTGGCGACAATTCAAGCGCCGGATCCCCGATAGCCGGGTCAGGCGGAGTTCGCCTTATTTATTGGAAAGATAAATATTACAGAAAGATATTTTATGATTCATCCAACAGCGATCGTTGAAGCCGGTGCAAAACTGCACGGCTCTGTCGAGGTGGGCGCCTACAGTATAATTGGTTCTGATGTTGAGATCGGGGCAGATTGCAGCATTGCGCATCATGTCGTCATTGAAGGGCCTGCAAAGATAGGTGCTGGATGCCGGGTTTTCCCCTTTGCCTCCCTGGGCTTGGAACCTCAGGATAAGAAATACCGGGGAGAACGCTCCTGTCTTGAGATTGGCTCCAACAATGTGATTCGGGAGTACGTGACCATCAACCGGGGAACCGAGATCGGCGGTGGCATCACTCGCCTGGGGGACAACGGCTGGATTATGGCGTATTGTCACATTGCCCATGATTGTATTGTTGGCAATCATGTGACGATGTCAAATGGGGTGACGCTGGGAGGACATGTTATCGTAAAGGATCATGCGAACCTGGGGGGGCTGACCGGCGTTCACCAGTTTTGCAGGATCGGAGAGTATTCATTGACCGGTGGTCAGAGCATGATTTCCCAGGATGTTGTCCCGTTTGCCATCGCTGCCGGAAACCGGGCTAAACTGGCGGGCATCAATTATATCGGTCTTGATCGACAGGGATTCACGGCTGAGGAGATTGATATTATCAATCAGGCATACAAGATATTTTTCAAAAGCGGTCTGACAAGAGATGATGCCTTGATCAGACTGAAAGAGGAGTTCCCAGAATCCAACCATATCCGGATGTTTATGGATTTTATTCAAACTTCAGAGCGGGGTGTTTGCCGCTGAGTTTGAATCACTGACGGATCCCATTCCAAAAATAAAGGATCATTCGGTATCACGTCTTCTGTCTCGGGCGCTCTCAGACGGAAATCCCCGTTGAGCGATACCCTCCTTCCGCCGGTGGCAGAATCCGCAATTCAGTAATGAAACACGACCGGTTATTTGATAAAAAGAGTGGCCCGGAGATACTGACCTGAATTCAAAGCAATCAGACATGCAGGAAACCGTAAAATGAGTATAATGAATATCGCTGTTGTCGGCTATGGATATTGGGGACCCAATTTGGTCCGTAATTTTTCCTGGTTGAATGAGACCCATGTGAAATATGTTTGTGATACCGATGAAAAACGGCTTGATAAAGTGCGGGCGCTTTTTCCCAATGTTGAGATAACGACGACCGATTATCAGCAGATCCTTGATGATCCTCAAATCACGGCTGTTGCCATTGCTACACCGGTCAAGACGCATTTTTCCCTGGCCAGAGCTGCCCTGGCAGCCGGGAAACATGTCCTGGTTGAAAAACCGATGACCGATCGGGCCGGGGACGCCATAGAACTGAATGCGCTGGCCAGAAAGATGAATCGGATCCTGATGGTGGATCACACGTTCCTCTATACGGGTGCTGTAAAAAAAATCAAGGAGCTGGTTGATTCCGGACAGATTGGGGATATCTACTATTTTGACTCGGTCCGTGTGAACCTGGGGCTGTTTCAAAATGATGTCAATGTGATCTGGGACCTGGCCCCCCACGATCTCTCCATCATGAAATACATCATCGGTAAAAAACCGGTCAGTGTCAGTGCTAACGGTGTCTCTCACGTAAAGAACAAACTGGAGAATATCGCCTATCTGTCCGTGTTCTATGAAGACAGCACGTTTGCTCATTTTCATATCAACTGGCTTTCTCCGATAAAGGTCCGGCAGATACTGATCGGCGGCTCCGAAAAAATGATTGTCTACAATGATATGGAGAATACTGAAAAAATCAAAGTGTATGATTCCGGTGTCGAGCTGAATATCGGGGACAAGGACGTCTTGTACCACACACTGGTTCAGTATCGGACAGGGGACATGTATGCGCCGAAACTCGATCAGACGGAAGCACTGAAGACGGAATGCCAGCATTTTGTTGATTGCATCAAACAGGGCAAGTCGCCGATCAGTGACGGTGAATTTGGACTGGAAATTGTGAAAATTCTGGAGGCGGCGCAGCACTCCATGAAACAACAGGGAAAGAACATCCAGCTGGACTAGATATGATAAAATTTCTGCTTGCACCTGATTTATTGCTTGAAGCCCTGCAAAACCCAGAAACATACACGGCGCAGTTCATACAGAAGTGCTCATCCGATGCCGGGATCCAGGCCTGGATTCTCGCGCATACGGTTCAGATATGCGCCAGTCAGGGTTTTTCACCCAAAACCATTGGGCAATGGATCAACGGACTCTCGCAAATACCCAATAATGCACGGCTCAACGAACTTGCCCTGGCTTCCCGGGCCGGGTTTGAAACCGGGTTGCAGGCTGCCGCAGCAAAAATATTCAAAATCCCCTTTGTGGTGACGGCCCAGTCGGTGGAAAATCAGGACGGTGTATCTTTTATCAATTGTCAGCAGGCCATGGAGATGGACGTCAGGGTGGGGTCCGAGCGCGTCGACTTTCTCAATTTAAATCTGGCTTTACATCCCATGTTCAATCAGATGGACGGGTGGTTTATGGAAATCATCCAGGACACGGCGTTTGCCGGCGGGAATCATGTGGCTGAATTTGAGAAGGAATTTGCGGACTATTGCCGCATTCCCCATGCTGTCGGTGTCAGTAATGGAACAGATGCCCTGCTCTTTGCACTGCTGGCCATGGGCATTCAACCAGGAGACGAAATTATCACGGTTCCCAACACGTTTATTGCTACCACGGAAGCCATTTCCCATGCGGGCGCAGTCCCTGTTTTTGTGGATGTCTGCCCGGATTCATACAACATGAATCCAGACCTGATCGAAGCGAAGATAACGGAAAAAACCAGAGCGCTTCTACCGGTCCACCTGTATGGCCAAATGGCGGATATGGATGCGATCATGGCCATTGCCAGAAAATTTGATCTCATGGTCCTGGAAGATGCTTGTCAAGCCCATGGCGCAGACAGAAATGGCAGACGGGCAGGAACATTCGGCCTGGCCGGGGCTTTCAGCATGTATCCGGGAAAGAACCTGGGGGCTTTCGGGGAGGCGGGGTGTGTCATTACCGCAGATCCAAAAATTGCGGCAACAGTAAAATGTCTGCGGGAGCATGGCCAATCCAAAAAATACTACCATCAGCTGGAGGGCTTTAACGGACGAATGGATAATCTGCAGGCAGCAGCTCTGCGGGCGAAATTGCCGCTTCTGGATAACTGGAACGAAAACAGGCGACGGATTGCCCGTCAGTATCAAAGGGAACTCAGTGGTATTCCCGGTTTAACACTACCAGTCGTCAAGGATTATGCGGGTCATGTTTTTCATCTGTTTGTCATACTGGTTCCGGATCCACAGGAACTTTCAGCCTACCTGCAGCAGCGGGAGATTTATACCGGATTTCATTACCCGGTTCCCTTGCATCTGCAACAGGCATATCAAACCCGAGGCGAACGCCAGGCAAGTTACCCCGTTTCTGAGCAGTGTGCCACCCAACTCATTAGTCTGCCGATGTTTCCGGAATTGACAGAAAAACAGATCGGCCGCGTATGTGCTGAAATCAGGGCTTATTACCAGGGCCCTTCAGCCGGATGATGGGCATGGCAAACCTCATGGAGTAACGGTATGCGCAAATTAATGGTCATTGCAGGGGAAGCGTCAGGGGATCTTCATGGTGGCAATGTCATCCAGCGTTTGAAAATGCTGAACCCGGAACTGGAAATCATCGGGACAGGGGGAGACCTGATTGCCGCAGCAGGGGCCAGACTGTTTTACCGGGTAGAAGATCTTGCTGTTATTGGTTTTTCCGAGGTGTTGAAAGTATACCGGCATATCAAAGCCATTTTTAACGAAATGGTCGAAAAACTGGATGCGGAAAAACCCGATGCTGTGCTGCTGGTTGATTATCCGGCGTTCAATCTGAAATTTGCGGAAGAAGCAAAAAAAAGAGGCATCCGGGTCATTTTCTATGTTGCCCCTCAGGTTTGGGCCTGGAAAAAGAACAGAATCCATAAAATCAAAGCCTTTGTCGACGAGCTGATTGTTCTTTTTCCCTTTGAGGTGGCTTTTTTCAAAAAAGAGGGCATGGAAACGCACTGTTTTGGTCATCCCCTGCTGGATATCGTCAAACCGACCCTGGACCGTGCCAGTTTCTTTCAAAAATGGGGGCTCAACCCGACGAAAAAAACCATCAGTCTCTTGCCCGGGAGTCGCAGGAATGAAATCAGCAAGCATCTGCCCTTGCTGTGCGAAACCGCCAGCTGGATCGCCCGGGAACGGGAGGATGTCCAGTTTCTCTATCCTCTGGCGCCGACAGCGGAGCATGGGGAAACAGCTGATTCTCAGGGCCCGGAAAACCCGGATATCACTCTGATCAACAATGATACTTACAATGCCGTGGCTCATTCCGATCTGGCCCTGGTCACATCAGGAACAGCGACCCTGGAAACAGCTATTTTGCAGACGCCTCTGATTGTTCTGTATAAAACATCGTTGTCGACCTATTTGATTGGTAAGTACCTGCTTCGCATCAAAGCCATCGGGTTACCGAATATCATTGCGGGCAGGGAGATTGTGCCGGAAGATCCGCATTTTATATCCCCTGAAAAAATGGGGAAGATGGCTGGGTATTATCTTGGAAACAGGGAAGCGTATCTGGAGATCAAGCAGAACCTGATCGATCTGCGAGAGCAGCTGGGGGAAGAGGGAGCGTATCAAAAGACAGCCAACTTTATCAACCAGCTCATTTAAACCGAGGAATTATGAGTGGCTGGAAAAGATTTTCTTAATTCAGCAGTTCGTTGGTTGCTTTTTAACCAGCCAATTTGAATCGTCAATAAAAGCGGACAGGAATACTACCAGAGAATGAGAAAAGAACTGACATTACAGGGCAAAAATTATATTTTGATCGGAACCGCCCACATTTCCAAAGATAGTATCGATGAGGTGGCTGATGTTATTCGAGAAATTCATCCCGATACGGTTTGCGTTGAGCTCTGCACCAGCCGGTATGAATCCATCCGAAGACCGGATCACTGGAAAAACATGGATATTGTCAAGGTGGTCAGGGAAGGAAAAGCGCCCCTGCTGATGATGAATCTGATTCTATCGGCATTTCAAAAGAAAATGGGAGACAAGCTGGGTGTTCAGCCCGGGGCAGAAATGATCAAGGCTATTCAAATTGCTGAAGAGACCGGGAGTCAAATCGTGCTGGCTGACCGGGATATCACGATTACATTTAAAAGAGCCTGGGGAAACTTGTCGCTCTGGGAAAAGGTTAAACTGATTGGGCAGATTTTTATCAGCGTTTTTGAAACCCCCGATATTTCAGAGGAAGATGTTGAAAACCTGAAAGAGGGGGATATGCTTACAGAGGCCATCGACATGATGGCAAAGGAACTGCCTGGCATCAAATCCGTCCTTATCGATGAACGAGACCAGTTTCAGGCTGCGAAAATCTTGGCCGCTCAAGGAGAAACAATCGTTGCAGTTGTTGGTGCGGGACATATCCCGGGAATTATTCACCATATGGAGAATCCGGGTGATATTTCAGATCTGGAAACCGTACCGGCTCCCGGAAAGACCATAAAAATACTGAAGTGGGGGATTCCGCTGGGAATACTCGCTGTCATTGCGTATGGATTTTTTGGTATGAACGCGGATGTCAGTCTGGAAATGGGGAAGCGCTGGATCCTGGCAAACGGTTTGTTGTCCGCTCTTGGAGCATTGCTGGCTGGAGGTCATCTGCTCACAATTCTGGTGGCATTTGTTGCCGCACCGATAACATCACTGAATCCAACCATTGCAGCGGGTTGGGTCTCCGGACTGACAGAAGCATGGATTCGGAAACCCACAGTGGAAGACTTTGAAAATCTGCCAAGAGATATTACCACCATTCGCGGTTTTCGGAAAAACGACATAACGAGAATACTGCTGGTTGTTGTCTTCAGTAATCTGGGGAGCAGTATTGGTACTTTTATCGGCATTCCCCTGATAACATCATTGTTATAATGGATGATATTTCGATTTCGACATCACACAGATTCTGCTTCTGAAAGTGAATGAAGACGGATTTTTTAAAGACAAATTGTGTCTTTTGCATATATAAATGGATCTAACAAAAAAACAACATTGAAACAGGCTGGTTGATATATAAGACGAAGATGTCGGTTTGGTATCTCCACAAAGCAGCAAACCTGTTTATATCTCAGGAGTAATCATGGAAAGCGATAATACGATTTTAAACAATTTTCTGCCCCAACTGAAAAGCTTTGTCAAATCGGAAACAGTATTTGGAGAACCTTATAAAATCGGTGATGTCACCATGATCCCTGTCAACTCAGTGAAAGTTGGTTTCGGTTTTGGCTCAGGGGACACCAAAAAAATGGACGGCTCCGGTGCTGGGGGAGGTGTTCTGCTGACACCTGTGGCTTTTATCGTCATAAAGGACGAGATCGTTTCCATTCACAATTTGGGCGCTGGCACAATCGAAAACGTGTTGGATAAAGCGCCTGAAGTGCTGGATAAAGTCATTTCGGTATTTCAGAAACTGCAACGGAAAAATAAAAAGACGGAAGAATGATATTTTTCTACGGGTTCCTTCTGACAATGGGTATACTGGCGGTTATCGCGCTGAGCATCCCGGTCAAGGTTCGCCTGGAATCGGGACTGGTATTCCTGATCCAGTGGATTTTTCTATCCTTCAGGATCGTTATTGAGCAGAAAAGTATCCGTACAGAACTGCTGCTGTTCAATAAGAGAATCGAAAAGCGGAAAAAAGCGGAAGGGCAGCCCATCACCAGAAAAGAGAAACCCGAAAAGAAAAAACCACGAAAAAAGATTCCCTTTTCATTCATCCGGCAAACCCTGCAGGATGCAGCTGTCAAAAAAGTGATATACCAATCCCTTCAACTCGTATTGCGGTGTTTTTCCGCCGTTCGAGTCCGGCTGTTAAAATGGAATTTCGGGTTAAAAGATTACTACTGGCAGGGTATTGCCACAGGTATTGTCAGTGGACTACCCTATACAAAACGGTTGCAGGTTCGCGGAAATTTTGAAGAGATCAATGATTTTCTGCTCGTTCTCCAGATATCAATCTGGCGTGTGCTATCGGCGATCGTGATATTTCTGTGCTTCTTCCCCTATTACAGGGTAGTGCGTATCTATTTTAGGTTTCGAGCAGCAACTGTACTGGATAAACAGTGAGAAAACCGGGAAAAATCAGCTTTAAAGGGAAAGGACTTGAATTACGGCAGGTCTGCGGACCTTATGTAGAGCTCTATTTTGACTGGGAGCAGATGCCACCGCTTAACCTGCGGGAAGAATACTATCTTGTCGAAATAACACCCGCTTCTCCAATCCTGCCGGTTGAATATGCACGGCCTAATTCTGCCGGGCCCCTTCATTTCTGCCTGAAAACGGCTGTTGAGTACCGATTGCGTCTCCTGGCCGTGCCCAACCCTGCTTTTTCAGTCGATTCTGATCTTGACCCCGTCCCCCAGTTGGCGTTCGTCCCCCAGCACGAACACATGAATAAGCTGATATGGGGGAATGTAGATGTCGATAGGCTGAAGCAAACCTGCGGTGGGGATCATATTGAGATTTATCTGGATGGTGTCTTCTCCTGTCAAAGCGCCCTGCAATCCCTGATTGTCTGTGAGCTGGTTGGAAGACCCGGAACTATTGATATCCGGTGCGGATCCCAGAAAAAGGTGCTGCAGATAACCACGAATCTGCAACAAATAAAGCCCATAGAAGCATTGACATTTACCCTGGCAGAAGATCCGATTGGATTAAGTCTTTCCACAGCAATCGCTCCGATACCCGTATGGCGCGTGAGAGCAGAGTTGTCCCCGGCATTTCGGATGCGGCGGATCTGGCAGGAAACTTTTCTCAAAGCACACCCGGGTTCAGATACGCCTCATATCATTGGCTGCTTCAGATTTCACGAAGCCGGCCAACAAGTCACCGAAATCAGGCAATGGGGCTACGCGACAGTCATTCAAAACAGCCTGATTGATCAGATTCAACTGCATGAGTGGCACCTCAACCAGAAAAAACAGGTCCGCCAACTAAAGCTGCAACTGCAAATCACATCTGCCCATCGAGAACTGTATAAATTTGTTCTATTGGAAAAAGTGCTTGAAGAGGATGCTGTCGAGCAATCAGTCGCGTTTTCCGGACATGAGCTTGAAATAGCCGAGAAAAAATTGTTCGATACCCATCGACACGTCGCCTGGGATCAGTCGTTTCTTGAGCTGGTACTCTGGTTCAAGGTAGATGGCCATGACTGGCAGGAATTTCAAAGAGAAATAGCGCACTCCCTGCGCTGGCATCATGAACCCGCGGAAATGACAACCGAATGCTCTTGCGAGTGGGTTCTCATCGATCTGGACAATCCGGATCGATGGGCAAAAGTGTTTTCTTCCGGCCTGGAGAAACGGATTCAATGGCCCGATCGCGTCTATTTGAGGCCGTTTAACCACAATCGCCTGTTTGCTTGCTGGGACATCGATAAACGAGCAGTAGAGCATACGGTCAGGGAAAACTGGGGCGTCGATATGTCCCAGGTGGGTTTTTATCTCAAAGTGCATGAGGAGTATCTGGGAACGAGAATCCGTCGTGCAGACCTCGATTGCCCATTGATTGAGCTGTTTTCAATCCACAAAAATCTCTATTTTGACGTGGAACCGGATAAATGTTTCTCGGTAGAGATCGTTGCCCGTCACGATCAGCATGAAATCGCCCTGACCCCGGTATCAACCTCGATTGTCACACCCAGAAAACCGGATCTTTCAACAACGGACAATACCCGGTATGCCAGGGTAGAAAGACGGGCTTTCCATCGTTCACAGCGTGAAGTCCGACATCTGCATGGAAGAGACAGTCAGAACCGGGCCAAGGTTTTGCTGCATCTGCACATGCATTCCCCAAACCTGTTGCGGGTGGATCCTTTCCGGGAGGGCTTTCTCAGGGATACGACATGGCCGGTGTTAACCGGGGAGGGTTCCGAGGTTCACAATCCGCCAGGAGAATGGGCGTTGAGAAACTGTCTGGATTCATGGCTGCCCATCCTCCGAGCATTGCGGAAGCTGGTTTCGGAATCGGTCGATTATCAGATCAGCCTCGATATCTCGCCTCCGGTGGCTTATATGCTGACCAGTCCTCGGTTCAAAGACTACATGTCCCGCTATATACTTCGGTTGAAAGCGTATGTAAACGGACAAGTCGCTTTGATGAAATACCGAAATGATCCGCTGCCTTTTATTCGGGCAGCAGAACAGTATCGGGTGGATCTGGATGCAATTGAATCTTTTTTCAGCCAGGAACTGGATAAAGATATCATCGGCGCTTTCAGAGATCTGGAATTGCAGGGATTTGTCGAAATCTCCACCTGCACCGCTACCCACGGCATGCCGGCTGAGTTGGAGAGCGTCCCAGAGGCTCTGGACAGCCAGATCACCCTGGCAGCCAGAAGCCATCATCGGATTTTCGGGGATCGGCCTCGAGGCATCTGGCTGGCTGAAAACTCTTTCTTCCCGGGTGTTGACCGGTTTCTGGTCAAAGAGGAATTGGGTTATGTGTTCGTTGAAGCAGAGGCGATCATCAGTGCCTCTCAAAAGCCTGTCGAAGAAGAGTTCAATCCCTTAGTCCTTCCCGGCGGTCAAGTGGTTGCTTTTGGTCGGAGCCGGTTGGGCAGGACCCAGGTTTGGGACGCTGATATTGGTTATGCCGGACATCCGGATTTTCGAGAATACCATTTCCGGCATATGGGACTGCCGGTAAAGCGGATCACTTCCAAAAAGACCGACGACAAGCAGCCATATCTGCCAGGGCAGGCAGAACAGACAGCCCGGATGCTGGCGCAGGATTTTCATCATAAACTGAGTGAGAAGGCATTTGAATTGAGCAATCGTCATTTCAAAACGATACCCCTGATCAGCTGTACTTATGATGCCGAGCTTTTTGGTCATCACTGGTGGGAAGGACCTGTTTTTCTTGAAGAGCTGCTGCGTGAGTTTTATCGTAAAGGAGATATGATTGGACTTACGACACCATCACACTACCTTGCCGGGAATCCCGTACTTCCCGAGGCGGTGCCCAACCCATCCACCTGGGGGCACGAGGGGCTGCATGTCAAGTGGACGGATCCCAAGGTCGCCTGGACTTTCAGAGAGATAGAAAGGGCAAATTGGGTTCTGAAAGCGTATCTGGCTCTGGGACTGGAAAAAAAACTGACCGATTTTCAACTGCGGGCAGTTGAGCAGATGGGAGCAGAATTCCTCCGCGCACAAAGCTCGGATCTCTCCTTTGTCATCATGGCCGGTGATTTCGAGGAGGATATGCAGCGGGAAATCCAGAAGTACCTGGACTATTTTTATCGCCTCAAGTCCCTGATTGATAATGACATAGAAGATGAAGTGTTCCTGATGTTCAGGCAATATGAAAACAACATGTTTCCTGAAATTCCCGGATACTATGCCATTCGCCCCCAGCACGCATCATCCCTTTGAATAATCTGTTTTTCCAGTATGTGTCAGGTCGATTCAATTTTAATTGGACTGGCTGTGTTCCATGAAGCGCTGAGATATTGGCGCTGTTGGGTTTCTCAGGCTTTTTCGGGGGGTAATCAAAATGAACGGAGTGAACATGACAGACGAGACTATCAAAATTGGGATTGTGACCGTGAGCGACAGGGCATTTCTTGGGGAATATGAGGATAAAGGTGGCCCTGCTATTCGGAACTGGCTTCAAAGTGCATTGAAAAGCAGGTGGGAGGGGATCGAAAAAATAGTTCCAGATGAACAGGCCAGGATTGAATCGGTTTTGAAAAACCTTGTGGACAATCAAAATTGTCACCTGGTCCTCACCACCGGCGGAACGGGTCCCGCGCAGAGAGATGTCACCCCGGATGCAACCCTCTCCATCGCAGATAAGGTGATGGATGGTTTTGGCGAGCGCATGCGATCCATCAGTCTGAAATATGTGCCTACGGCCATACTCTCCAGACAGGTGGGTGTTATAAGAAAACAGTCGCTGATTGTCAACCTGCCCGGTCAGCCCAAGGCGATCAAGGAGACTCTGGATGAGCTCTTCGAGGCGATTCCCTATTGCATCGAATTGCTGGGGGGCCCGATTCTGGAAACAAACGAGATGATTGTCAAAGCCTTCAGACCGAAGTCTGCCAAAGGTAAAACGGCTGGGGATAAATGATCCAAAACAGCCTTATTTGGTTGTTTGTATCTTTTAAGTAACAACCAGTTGGTTTTTAGCTTTTATTCAAGAATTGGGGCGGGCTGCAGGTCCTCTGGAAAGCTATTCAGTTCAAGTTCCGCTCAGCTCCGAAGGTATTGTGTTTCAAGAACCTTGGAAGCCAGGGATGGCTTCCAGGAGCTCCAGGAGGATTCATGCGTTTCTTGAAACACAATACCTTCGGGGCGTAGTTACGGTTGTTTTTATTTTTCTGTTCGTTTTTACGCGGGAGACAAGTGTTAAGTCAGCTGTCCAACGTCGGAAACAGCACAAATTGGGGGACATGATCTCGTTACGTGTCACCTGATTTCTACGGAATCGAAGCGACAATCGAGACATGACACGACACTAGTACAAAATGATGGGGATCAAACTTTAGGTGATAAGCCTATACAAAATGTGACTTGCCGATATAAAATTAAAAGATGTTTTGCGAATTGAGAAGATCTGTTTTGCTGGGATTCCCGGTGAGCAATCATGACCCGGGGGAAAACAGGAAAAGGACCATCAGAAAGTTTGGACAGGACGCTTTGAGTGGCAGCCCGGGAATGCCATTTCTATTATTTTGACCATCTAACCACTAGACAATGAAAAACTATGAATTCTATTGAACAACAAATAAAAGAAACACTGCAGCAGATTCCTTTCAGTGACAACGGAGGAAATGTTCTAGACGCTGAGGTTGTCTATTCGCTTGAACTCAGTGGTGAAACTGCGAACGTCATGCTTGTTATTGGGAAAGAATATCAGTCTATCAGGGAAGAAACCATTAAAAAGATCGAAGCGGGTCTGAAAACAGTTGATGGTATCTCTGATGTGACCATGAAGGTTGTCGGATCGAAATCCGAGATTGAGACACAACAGAAGCAAAACGCAGGTGCCAACCCGGCACCCCCTGAACAGGCAAACTACCTTCAAGAGTATGAAAATGTGATTCTGATTGCCAGTGGCAAAGGCGGTGTGGGTAAATCAACCGTCGCCATTAACCTGGCTTTGGCTCTTAAAGAAATGGGAAAAAAAGTGTCTGTTTTGGATGCAGACGTCTATGGCCCATCCATCCCCATTATGCTGGGTAAACGGAATGAGCCGTTGCAGGTTGTGGGACAACAGGTGAAGCCGTTGAACCAATACGGGATTGATTTCATGTCTGTAGGAAATATGGTCAAGGAAGATCAGGCATTGATCTGGCGAGGACCCATGGCTCACCAGGTGATTCAACAGATGCTTCGTGATGCGGCATGGCCGGGTGGAGATTACATGATCATCGACCTTCCCCCGGGAACGGGTGATGTTCAGCTCTCTGTGGCTCAGATGACAGAAGCTACCGGAGCGGTCATCGTTTGCACGCCCCAGGATGTTGCACTGCTGGATGCCAGGAAAGCCATTGCCATGTTTAACAAGGTCAATATCCCCGTCCTGGGTATGATCGAAAACATGAGCGCTTTTGTTTGCCCGAAATGTGGAGCTGAGACCCCCATTTTTGCGAAGGGCGGTACGGAGCGTGAAAGCACGGATCAGAACATTGCCTATATTGGCGGCATACCGATCGAAATGGATATTCGACTGGGATCCGATAACGGGGACCCCATTGTTCATGCCAGTCCAAACTCTGCCAGTGCAAAAGTTTTTAAGGAAATAGCAGTCAGGCTGGATCAGATCGTAACGGAGGCGAATTAATGGCAGGCAGTAAACTGAGCACCAGACCCAAGGAAATATACTTCGATGGCAGAATGCACGTCATCTGGCGTGATGGGGTGCATACCATCTATAAGTATTGGGATCTTCGCAGTGCATGCCCCTGTGCATCCTGTGTGGATGAACTCACAGGGGAGAAAGTACTGGACGACAGCACGATTCCCGATGATATTCATCCGGTGAAGAGTGCTTATATCGGTAACTACGCCCTGGAGATTCTCTGGAGTGATGATCATAATACAGGGATCTACACTTTTCAGAAACTGAGAGATGAATACCCGCACACAACGTCAGCGATCAGCTGATTCAATGTCTCCGTTGTGTCCCGAGCCAGCAGTGGTCCCAAATTGAATAGTCATCATGAGATCGAAAAATTGAGCCATTCAAAGCTGAAATTCGAGTTGGAAGCCAGCGATGGATGTGCGCGTGCAGGAAATTTCGTTCTCCATGGTCAGAAGATTGAAACCCCGATATTCATGCCCGTTGGGACCAATGCCACAGTTAAGGCGATAACCGTCGATGAATTGAAGAAAATCGGTTATCGCCTCATTCTGGGCAACACCTACCATCTTCATCTCCGTCCAGGGGATCAGGTCATTCAGCGCCTTGGCGGGCTGCATGATTTTATGAACTGGAATCGGGGGATTCTCACCGACAGTGGCGGTTTTCAGGTGTTTTCACTCGGGAAACTAAATAAAATCAGCGAAGAAGGAGTATTTTTCAGGAGCCATCTGGATGGCAGCAAAATGGTTCTGACACCGGAATCCGTTATTGCGATACAGGAAAATCTGGGTTCGGACATCATGATGGTCCTTGATGAATGTCTGCCCATACCTGTGGATAAAAAAACAGCTGCCGAATCAATTGCGCGGACTACCCGATGGGCCGTTCGATCCTATCAGGCCCGAACATCTGGGAACAACCTCTTTGGTATTGTGCAAGGGGCTGATTTTGAGGATCTTCGCAAAGAGTCTGCTCAAATGCTGATGGAAACGGATTTTGACGGTTTTGCGATTGGTGGGTTGAGTGTGGGTGAGAACAAAGAGATTATGTATGGTCTCGTATCTCTGATTGCGCCGGAATTGCCGGATCAGAAACCAAGGTATTTGATGGGTGTCGGCGATCCGGTTGACATGATCAACTGTATTGAATCCGGTATTGATATGTTTGATTGTGTATTGCCCACTCGTAATGCCCGAAATGGATGTCTGTTTACCTTCAAGGGCAAGATTTCAATCAAACAGTCGCAATATACCGAGGATCGTTTACCCCTGGATGAGGATTGTGATTGCGAGGTTTGCCGGAACTACTCCAGGGCCTATCTGAGACACCTTTATAAATCCGACGAAATTCTCTCTTCACGGTTGAACAGCTATCACAATCTCTGGTTTTTCAAGCAGATGCTGGCAGAGGCCCGCAATGCGATTATGGCTGGGGAATTCAGGGAGTTCAAACGCCGTTTTCTGAACGACTATCTTGGCGGGTAGTGTCAGCGCCCATGAAGGGCGGGAGAACGATATCTCCTGTCAGGCCTTCTCTATCTGGTTTTCAATAGCCAGGCGCTGCTCATAGCATTTTCTGGAGCCTTCGTCGTCCCCCTGATCATAAAGGAGCTTGCCTAAGTGATCAAAAATATCCAGTTGTCCTTTGAAGTCCTTGATGGTCTTTTTGATCGCCAGATGATTTTGATAGGTTTGGGTCAGTCTGGGCCAGTCTTGTTTTTGATGGTAAGCCGCTTCGATCTCAGTGTAGATTTCGTCCATTTTCTGGAACTCATGCAACTGCCTGAATTCATTTAGTGCTGTAAACAGAAAATGAACCGCATGCTGCTGTTGTTCTGCTTCCGTAAACTTCTTGATGATCTGCTCCAGGATGTTCAGATATTGGGGATGTTCCTTATCCAAATAACTGTTAAAGAGTTCCTGCAATGTCTTGGATGCTGTGTCATACTGTTCCTGATCCAACTCACAATTCCCCTTCAATTGCATCAATTCGATCATCAGCCTGGGGGGGAGGGTATCCCGCCGGTGAGGCGCATTTAATATCTGTCTCAGCGCTGTCTGGCATTTTTCATACTGCTCTTTCTGATAGTAGCCCTCAGCGATCGACAGGGTAATTTCCGCCTCATGTTTCGTTTCCGACTCGTCCCCTGCAAAATCCTTTCCTGTTGGCACTTCATTGGAAGTCAGAGGCGGCGTAATGATCGCGCTTTCTGTTTCAGTATCATTGCTGCTGGAATCCAATGGCAGGATCAGCTTGTCCAGTTTTTTAGGGGGTAATTTGACGGGATCCACTTTTCCTGAGGTGATGTCAGGGGTCTCTTTGATATCATCGAATAACTTCCCGATGGATACGACGGGTATATTATCGGGTAGCTTTGAGACGGGTTGGTCCGCGATTTTCCGACCAGAGGACGGCAGACCGGTTGTCTTTTTGGGTGGTAGTCCGACTTTATCTTCAGATAACGATTCTTTTTTGGTTTCAGGGGGCTTCTCGCGGGTTTTCGCTTTGCTCTTACGGGAAAGAGAAACGATCACGTTCGCCTTGTCATCCGTCTGCTCTGCTGCAGAATCGTTGGATTGGGTCAGATTTTTTTGAAACTTGGAGAAGACACTGGGGTCGATGGCCCGACCACGAATCCCGGTTTGATCAGGGGATTGTGTTTCTGCCTGGGAAGAAGATGCAATCGGCCCGGGTTTTGGTGTCCGCTCTCCTTTGACTCGCGTACGCGAGATAATGAACTGCAGCTGGAGCATCAACAGGAAAACCAATCCTGTGATGGCCACTTTTACTTCAATATCCATTTCGATAAAGGAAACGGTCAACCCGACAGCAGCAACGACCGTCACAATTTGAATAATAGCTTTAATAATTGTCAGCTCCGTTTGGTAACGTGAACAAAACCTTCCATTTATCGATGCCAGTTTCGAAGGGATTGACACCCATTCCCCGCCAATCGGTCGTGACATTCAGTGTCAGCATCCCCGAGTATCCCTGGATTTCTGATTGCTTCACTCTTGATGAGCCAATCGTTTTAATTCTTGACCGCCGTTTCAATTTTGATAGAAGAAAATCTGGATTCTGACCCGGGGCTTCCGTGTTACGTCCAGTTGTGGTCTCGAAATCTTGCTTCAAGATCGACAACCTTGAGATTGGATTCTCTCAAACGATTGGCCAGCATCTGTGCAAAATTCCGATAAAGCTTGTAAGCCAGTGTAAAGTACTTACGTGTTCCGGAAATCTGTGTCAGCATCTCATCCGTGATGGAAAACAGCAATGAATTCCCCTTGGCTGTCGCTTTTGCGGACCTTCTTCGTTGATCGATCATCCCCATTTCACCAAAGCACTCGCCAGGATTCAGAACCGCCAGTTCGGTCTCCTTCATCACACCGTCTTTTTTCCCGATTCGTTTGCTGATAACAACATTGCCATTGATCAAAATGTACATTTTAGACCCGAAGACATTCTCCTCAAATATCGTTTCTCCATCTTTGAATCGTTCCGGATTCATGAATTTCAAGAATGTATACAGTTCTCCATCCGAGAAACCTTTAAAGAATTCGACAGAAGTCTGCAGTCTTTCAAAAATTTGTCTGTTTATCCTGATCATCTTCCTGGAGTATCAAGGCTGGTGTTTTTTACCAGCAGTCCGTTCAACTGAGAATCCCGAGGTCGCTGAAAACAGGGTGGTCAGTCCGTTTCATTTCCGGCAACTGTTTAATAAATGTGTAGCCTGTTTCTTAAATTCAGGCAATTGATTTATGCGATCAGACAATTGATGAATAGACTGTCTGTTCAACCGCTTCTTTTCTTAAGATCTGTCGGTTTTCTTCGAGATAGCGTAAATGTGCGATCGCTTCCCCGGTGGCAAACCATTTTTGAGGCACCGGAAACTGTTCCCATGAATCACATTTGATATCCCAGCTCATCTCCGATGCGACCCCATAGGCGTTTCTGTCCCCACGGCCCAGAATGGAAAGAATTTCTTCCAGTCTGCTCATGTGGTGACGTTTGAGCTCTTGAATACGTTCTCTGAAATTGCTGAACAGGCTGCGATGTCCTGGCAGGACGATATCGACTGGCAGGGAAGATACCTTGTCCAGACTGATGAGGTAGTGTTTCAACATATCCTGTTCATCCGACCAGCCCTGTATGTTGGGCGTAATATCTCCCAGGATGTGATCCCCTGATATAAAAACTTTTTTATCCGCCTCGTAAAGACAGGTGTGACCCAGGGTATGTCCCGGTGTTTCGATACATAGCAGTTTGTATTCACCAGCTTCAAGAATATCACCATCCTGCAGAATTTTCAGTTCGGGGACCCATTGTGTTCCAAACCGTTTTCCCGGATGTTGTTGAAAAGCATTTCTAAGTTCCCTTTCAGGAAAACCGTTATGGGCTGCATACGAAAACATATGCTCGAATCCGTTCCAGCCGTCCAGGATTTCTGCATCGGGTCGATTGAAATAGATGGTACTGGTTGGTGTCTTCAGTCTTTCAACCAGACCAAAATGGTCAGCGTGCAGATGGGTGATAAAAAAGTCGGTTCGAGTCAGGTCAATATTCAGAATCTGCAGCTCTTTCTGCATCACGTTATAGCATACATCACGATTAAACCCGGTATCAATGATCAGGTTTCTTTCGGATCCCGTAATAACATAAGAATTCAATGATTTTAGTGGGCTGTCTGGCAGTGGGATCTCAAGACGGTAAAATCCGGGCAAAATTTCTTCGGGCATTGGGGAGGTCTCCATTTCTGAAATAGGGTTTTTCAATTTCGGTAACGCATTTTATTTATTGCGTTTCTAAATTGACTGTGAGTCGAATATAGCACCTTTTCGGGAAATCTCGCAAGTAGCCGAAATATGAAAAAACATGTAGAAAGAGATAACTGTTCAGGCCCCAAAAACCCCTTTTTAGTCACTGTTTCTCATGATAGTAAAAGTAGCCCTGAGTATTCCCTATACATTGCCATATGACTACGAGGTTCCTGCTGAGATGATCCGGCAGATGAAAGTTGGTCTTCGGGTGCTGGTTTCAGTGGGTTCCAGAAGGATGATCGGGGTCGCTGTTGAGATAATGCTGTCTTCAGACTACGAAAAGCTTAAACCTGTGCTGGCCCTGATTGACAGAGAGCCTGTTTTCAGCCCGAGAATGCTTGCCTTCACAAAATGGATATCCAGTTACTATCTCTGCTGTTGGGGTGAGGTTCTGGACGCCTCGCTGCCGGCAGGTCTGAAACCAAAAGTGACCAAGAAGATCCAGATTGACATGGACGACATCGCGGGTTTGTCTCTGGATGCCCACGAAGAGCAATGGTTGAATCTGATTGATGGTAAGGGGGAGTCAGAGGTCTTAAGGAATCTGGAAGGAGAAAATTTCAGCCGCTTGTATGCGAAACTGAAAAAGAAGAAGGCCATGCGTTTTGTTTATTCTCATTCGACCGGGGATGCGGGTACGGCATTCGATGACTGGCTGAGCTACCAGGCAGAGGCCGGCGATGCGGTTGCGGTTCGCAAGGGCAGTCAGACTGATCAGATTCTGGCGTGGTTTCGATCGGAGCATGAGCTCAGACTGCAGACTGTCCTGGAACGATTTCCAAAAGCCAGGCCCCAGATTAACCGATTGGTTGCTAAAAGGGTGTTGCTTCAGCAAAAGAAGGAGATTCCAATCGGTTCACGTCCCTCAACAGTCAACCTGGATCTGTTCATTCACCCGAACGCGGAACAGAAGGCTGCCATAGAACTGATATTAGAAGCGATTCATCAAAAAAATTATCGCACCTTTCTCTTACATGGTGTGACCGGCAGCGGTAAAACAGAGATTTATCTTTATGCCGTCAAAGAAACCATTCAACAAGGACAAACGGTACTGGTCCTGATCCCGGAAATCTCGCTGACACCACAAGCTGTCAGGCGATTCAGAGAGCGTTTTGGAGATCGTATTGCTGTCCTGCACAGCGGAATGGCTGAGAAGGAACGGGCAACGGAGTGGTGGAAGATAAAAAGAGGTCTTTGTGATATCGTTATCGGTGCCCGTTCAGCTATTTTTGCGCCGCTGGAAAACATCGGGCTGATCGTAGTCGATGAAGAGCATGACAATTCCTATAAGCAACAGGAAAATCCCTTTTATCACGCCAGAGACGCTGCGGTGAAAATCGCCAGCGATCAGGGTTGTGTGGTGTTGCTGGGATCGGCGACGCCCTCGGTTGAGTCTTATTTCAACGTCTCCAACCGGAAGTATGATCTGCTCCAATTGAAAAACAGGGTGAACCGGCAGACACTACCGACCTCTGAATTGATCAATCTGAAAAATGAAAAGCGCCAAAAGGGAGCTTTTTATCTATCGCAACACCTTGTTAACCGATTGAAGGAGAATCTTCAGCATCAGAAACAGGCATTGATTTTTTTAAATCGCAGGGGATACGCCTCTTTTTTGTCCTGCGTGGCCTGCGAAATGCCCGTGCTCTGCCGGAACTGTTCGATTGCGATGACCTGGCACCGGACCCGGCAACGTCTGATTTGTCATCATTGCGGATTCAGTCAGCCGTATCCGAAAACCTGCCCCCACTGTCAGGAAAGCGTTTTTAATCTTGAGGGAATCGGGACCCAGAGGGTGGAAAGGGATCTGAAACTGCTATTTCCAGACGCCCGGTTCTTGAGGATGGACCGCGATACGGTTCGCAAGCGCGGGGCCCTGGAACGATACATCGATAAAATCAATGACAAGCAGATCGATTTTATCATCGGTACCCAGTTGATCAGTAAAGGTCATGATTTTAAGCATATCGGGATCGTCTGTATCATTTTTGCCGATATGAGCCTCAACATTCCGGATTTCCGGTCCTCGGAAAGGAGTTTTCAACTTATCTCGCAGGTATCCGGGAGAGCCGGTCGGGATGAAAAGCTCCGTGGTCTGGCCCTGATCCAGTCCTATAATCCAGACCATTTCATATTCCGCACGGCGATTGAACATGACTTTCTATCGTTTTTCAATCAGGAGTTGTCGATGCGCAGGGACCTGAATAATCCGCCCTATGTTCGACAGATTCTCATCAAGGTCAGTGATAAAAACCCGGATCATGCTGAACAGTCGGCCATGGCATTGGGAGGAGTCCTCAAGGACTGTGCGACAGGCGCCGATTTCCAGGTGATGGGTCCCGTGGAATCGCCGCTGCAGAAAATAAACAATCGCTATTATTGGCTGCTCTTGATTAAAAGTGGAGAAATCGGGAAGGCGAAAAGCATGCTGGCCGGTCTGTTTTTTGGACGCAAAGGCTGGCGGGCAAAAGCTGGCAGCAGAATTTCCATTGATGTGGACCCCATGACCATGCTTTGATTGCCGGATCCGGGGTCCCTGATGGGTCTTGGTTATCCAGCCTACTCGATTGTATCTGAATTGACATCGATCATGAGTGTTTTTGGCTTCTGTCCTGCCTGTGAAAAGGTCAGAAAGACCTGGCCGGCATCAACATCGATGAACGCCTCTCCATCCATGATGGCTGTTAACTGAATGGATTGCTGGATATTATCCTTTTCCTGGAATGGTTTGACGGTTGCCTTGATTCTGGCGTATCCCCGCTCATTCAGGTTGATGTCTGTGTCAAACCGGATATTGTCGAACTCATGGCTGATATAGACAGGACCGGTACGAAATGCGTTCTCGTTGGTGTTTGTCTGAACCATCTGCAGTGTAAAAAAGAGCTCTATTTCCTCTCCTGTGTCCGGGATGTCAATCGCTTTTTTGTCCGCCTCAAAGACCAGATGGTAGTTCAAATTCTTGATTTTATTTTTTATTGATCCAAGGCGGGTGACACCACGGACAATCTGTCCAGGTTGAAGATTCACCGTTTCATCATCGTTCTCGATTGTCACAGCACCTGAAGTGAGGCTGACGGTCAAGCCATCATTGCGCTGGGACATGGCGACAACTGTTCCCTTGATACCGGCTGTTGCGGTCGGCGTGCGAATCGTTGTGCTCTGATATTTCTTGGTGAACTTGCCCCAGAAAGAACCCACTTTGAGGAAAATGTTATATAAAAACCGTCGGGACTCTTGTTTGGACTCCACGGACTTTTCTATCAGAAACCGTGTATTTGAAAACAAACGGATGGTGGACCCGTCCCGGAAGATGATGGTGGCTTTTGAGTCCTTGCCGGTGACAACAGTATCCTGATCATATAAAATCAGACCGTTTCTGGCTGCGAGTTGCTTGGGGCCCCTTTCAACTTCAATTTGCCCCTGGATATCCTTGATGCTGGCCACAAAGTCGAGGGCAAAACCGAGGGGCACATTCAGGGAAAGAATCAAAGCCGGAACGATCATTGTGGTCAAAAAAACGTGTCTGATCATGGTTTTTGTCTCACCTCTTTTTCAGGATTCCATTTATTCGAGGGTGTCGCATCTCATTCCGCTTTTCAGGAAAATGGGCTTTTAAGTCCTGTTATGGATCTTGCAATTACTATACAAAAAACGTCTGGCAAATATTGCCGCTTTGACACGATTCACACTTCTGTTCTATTCGGTTTCAATTTATCACAGATTTGAAATACAAAAAAGAGTGCGATTCAGACGTCCGGATTAAACAATAAACAGCAGGTCCCGTCTTTGCGATGCGAAACCGGTTGTGAGGACCAGATTGAACAGGGCGTATAATAAGATCCTCACGATAAGCGACCCGGAAGAGCGGTTCAGTTTTTATTATGAACCATAAAAGGTATGCGACACTTTATACGGCGGTTGGCAACAGGCGGATGTCTATAAAAATGTTTGTACTGGTTCTTCTGAAATGCATCGTTTTTGCAAGTGAATTTCACTGAGTGAAAAAAAGAGGACCGTTTGGGCATTGGGCCCCATGAAAGTGCACATTTTTGTTTTGGTACGACAATTTTGTCGAGCGGACACCCCATTAAAGATGGGTGATTTCCGGAATAATGATGAATATCCTATGAAAAAGCTCTTTCTGCTGCTGCTGACTGGCTTGATAACCCATGTTGCATCTGCACAGGTAGTGACACCATTGTTGGACCGTGCTTTTCCGGTTGAAATGGCATCGGCAGCAGGCTGGCGATTCGGGAGCGCACTGGGGGGTCAAACTGCCTTTGCCAGTCTTGAGGGGGAAACAGAAAATGTGGACACTTACAATGTCGATTCTTCTGTTTTGTTTTCCTATCAACCGAGCAACATTATCGCTGAATTCTATTGGGCATCGCCCGGAACAGATTATAACTGGGACTACACCAGCGGGGCACTCTATAAGAACAACAACGCCGATGGCAGATTCAGCCTGACCCTCAGGGGGGACAATAATGTCACCCTTGGTATCGGTTATCGCATTGCGGATCAGGATACCACGTCGGATACAATTAAAAAGAGCCTCTATGAAGGCAGTTTTTCACTGAGAATGCTGGATGGTCTGTATCTGGCAGCCGGGATGCAGCGGGTGACGGAGAAGTTTGCCAGTGGGGATTCCCGGAAATGGAATCGTATGCTGGCCGGAGCGGCGATACAGATCGGGGATCCCCTAAAAAGGATGTTCCGTACTGAAGCCTCATTTCAGACATCGCCGGAAACCAAGGCTGACAATTCTGCCATCCAACCCCACAGGAAAACCAGCCGGGTTCAGGCATCGGCCGAGTTGCTGTTTGACCGGTTTCTGTTTTCCTATCAATACCAGAATACAACTCTGGGTGCCATTGAACTGGAGACAGAGGATCAAACGATTATCAAACACCGATATGGAATTGGTATAAAACTGGGCAGTGCCCTCCTTGGTTTCTATGCCGGTCAGGGGACTCAAACAGCGGGAGAAAAAGAGCTGAAAACAACATCATATCAAGGAACCTTGAGTTTCGGTTTCATTTAGTGTACCTATTCACCACCGTTATCGATCAAGGGACCTATGCTGAAGCGTTACGATTTGGTCCCGGACAACTGTCCAAAACCGTCCAGGATCGCAGGGATGCGAGAAAAATTTGGATTTTACAGAGGATTAACGATGAAAATCGCTGTGATGGGATTAAAGGCAATGGCTATTGTGGGATTGCTCTTGTCAGGAGCAAGTCCGGGTTTCAGCCAGGTGATTACGCCGTCCATGGATCCAACCCAGTCAATATTGATGCCCTCTGCTGCCGGTTGGCGGGAAAAACCGGCGGTGGGAGTCGGATATCAGGAGGGAAGCGGTACACGGGACCTGATGGGCAAGCAGGTGTATCAGTTCGACAATTCGGGTGTGGATGGAAATCTGTCTTTCAAAGCGGGTAACGTTTTTGTAGAAATGTATGCGTCCCAGAATTCGACCAATGTTAAACTGGAAAGATTCTACGATGGGCAGATCAACCTTCAGTTTGACGATACCAGGCTGAATATCGCGCTGGCTGGAAATGATTTCATGACGATCGGTTTGGGGGTTCGCTCAACTGAGTCTAAAGACCATGTTGATGCGACCCACGATTCAGAAATAACAAAGGCCGTGAGAACAATCGGTTCCATTTCGGTTAAAACCCTGGATATCTTCTTTCTGGGTCTCGGCTTTGAGCGGGTCAAGGAAGAGAACGGGTACGCCGTGGACTTGACCTGGAACAACATCGTCAGTGGTCTGGCTATGCATCTGGGACAACCGGGGGGAACACAATTCAGGGTTGAATACGCCCTGGCCCATTCGGATTCCGAGGAAAATGGTCTCACAGGCGACCTGGTAGAAAATCGACATCCGGCAACAACAATCACCAGAATGTCCGGAGAGTTGAAGTTCAGCGGGCTGTTGTTCTCGTTAAGCTCTGAAGAATCAACAATTGATGCGAATATGATCGAGAACGGAGAAACCGTCGAAGAGATCAAAACGGTCAATACCCAGGGGGGGGTGCTTTGGATTCCTGAAAATGGTCTCAGTCTTGGTTTTTATTTTCTGACAAGCACTGCCGACGCGAGTTATCATGATTCAAACGGTTCTTTCAAGGTGAAACTGGCTTATATCTTTTAGACAGTCGATCCGCTGTTCTGATGAAACTGAAACGCAACGCCGCTTAGAAACGACTTTATCGACAGTTCGCAGCCATGAAACAAAAAATGAACGGTATTTTGATAAAGGGTCTGGCGCTGTCAGCCCTGCTTGGACTACTTTTTATCGCCTGCAAATCGGATAGTGGCAAGGTTCAGTCATACGATACGGAGTCTCCGCATGTGATCAGTCTGTCACCAGGTGATGCCTCAAGCGATGTGCCGGTCAACACCTCGCTTTCGGTAGGCTTCGATGAAGCCATGTACCCATCCACCATCAATTTCAACAGTGAAGATACAAACTGTTCCGGAAGCCTGCAACTGTCCCGGGACGGTTTTTTCAGTTGTGTTCCCATGTCGTCCACGAGTTTGTCTATCTCCCCGGACAAAAAGGTCTTTTCCATCTCACCCAAGTCCTCGCTGCAGGGATCGGCCACCTATAAATTGAAGATCACAACTAAGGCCAAGGATCTTGCCCTGAACCCCCTGAAGCAGGACTTTGTGATGAGTTCAGGGTTTACGACCCGGTTGCTGGCAGGTGCACAGGCGATCTATTTCGGCGATGAAAATACCAAAGAAAATGAACTGACTGGCACCATTAAAATCGAGCGGGCATTGAACGAAAGTGGTCTCACCGGTTACAATCTCTATTGGGGCTCCGGACCGGATACGCGTTTAGCAGGTTCATCCCCGATGCGGTACTTTTATGTGAGTGAAACAAAACTGGAGCACTATCTGGAGAATATGGCTATCCCCGGCGGAGCGACGCATTTTCTGGTCTATTCGGCAACCGCAACGGGCGAGTCCCTCACCCCGGTCAGTCTGGATATCCCGGATACCGTCCTGAAGATGGTAGCGGATATCAACAGCTCTGGCCCGGCCAACCCTCATACCTATTGTGTCTGGAACAATAAACTGTATTTCAGCGCTGACGATGGTACAGGAACAACTGGTGCTGAACTGTGGGAGTACGATGGTGTCTCTTCGCCCAAGCTGGCTGCAGATATATGGGGCGGTCCGGATTCTTCAATGATCCTGCCAGGTAAAATGGTCGTGTTTAACAACAAACTCTATTTCCAGGCTCGAAATGGCGGGTTCAACAACTATGAATTGTGGAGTTACGATGGTACCACAGCCAGTCTGGTATATGATATCAATCAGACAGTTGACGGGGGGTCAACCTTCGGTTCGTCGCCAGTCGAGCTGACGGTTTTTGATGGTAAACTGTACTTTTATGCCTGTGGGGGAACCGGAAGCGGATGTGAATTGTGGTTCTGGGACGGGACTGCCCCAAGTCTGGGGACAACAATCAAGGAAATCGTTGATATTGCAGGAGGTTCTTCAAATTCCTTTATCAAAGACCTGACTGTTTTTAACGGAAGGCTCTATTTTACTGCGAATGATAATGTCACTTATGGAAATGAAATCTGGTGGTACAATGGATCAACCGCGACTTTGATTTATAATACAGATTATGGTGCACTTGATATCAGAACGGCGTCCGCTTCATCTGACCCGGAAGACATCACGGTATTTAACGGAAGATTGATCTTTGGTGCGGATCAAGGTATTGGTGACGGAAAAGAGCTCTGGTTTTATGATGGATTTGCTCCCAATCCGGTATTGCCGGCCAACTATAACTTGTTGGCTAATATCACTGGCGATTCTTCCAGTTCTTCACCAAAGGGATTTACGGAATTGAACGGGAAACTGTATTTTTCAGCCACCACTGCCGCCTATGGAACTGAGCTATGGGTGTACAATGGCGTCAATCCTCCAAATCGGATCAGTGATATCGCATCCGGTTCCGCAAGCGCCAATCCCTCTTTTCTGACAGTTTACAAGGATATGCTTATCTTCAGTGCCACAACGGCTGAGCATGGTACTGAGTTATATGGTTACATGACCAATGATCCATCCGGATCCCCCTTTATGATTGGGGATATTAACAATGGCGCGGGTGGTTCCATGCCTGAATTCTTGACTATCTTCAACAATCGACTCTATTTTACTGCCAACGATGGGATAAAGGGCAATGAAATCTGGGTGTTTTATATTGAATAGTATTGAATAGGGTCTGTTTTTAAACCGGTTGAAGAACCCCCTGATAACATCACTATTAAATATTAAAGTGTATTGTCCCTGTCCTGATGCCTGTGTGCCCTTGGGGTCAGGGTTTCAAGCTGTATCTTCACCTTATCCAGCACTGACGCCACACTTACCTGGCGGATGCACTCCAGGCCACATTTCGGATAATGGCACTGTTCCTTGCAACCGGGGTCAAACTCAACCGCCAGATGTCGATCCTGGTCCGGCGGGTTCCAATTCCGCAGCAGCGGTTTCCCGAAAATCGCCACCGTTGGCACACTTGCAGAGATGGCGAAATGCATGGGGCCGTTGTCATTGCCGATATGGAGATCCACCCGTTTCAACAGGGCGACTGTCTCCCTGATGGTGGGAATGTCATAGTCAGGAAGCGATGGCTGACGCATCTTGTCCCGTACAGCCTGGATGAATGGATATTCTCCCGGGCCCCAGAGAAAAAGAATCTGGGCTCCGCAGCGGTCAACCAGAAAGTCGCATATTTCAGCAAAATATTCAGGAGGCCAGACTTTGTATTCGCGTCGGGAGACCGGGGAAATAGAGACCAGCAGTTTGTGCGGGTCTGGTTTAATCTGTTTCAGGACCATGTCCACAGCGATCTCGTCTTCCGGACCGGGGAAAAAGTCCAGCCCCGGATCGACCTTGCGGATCCCGAGAACGGTCAGCAACCGGGCCATTTTCAGAGGTGAGTAGGAAACCCCTGCGGCGGGTTCAACGGCATGGGTATAAAACCCGGATCGTCCCGGTTTGTTAAAGCCGATGCGCATCGGTGAGCCGGATAGTCGGGACAGCAGCGCGGTTTTTGGCAAGCCATGAAAATCGACGACCATCGTGTAACGCTCCTTTCGAAGACTGCCGATCAACGAAAAGATCTTACGGGGATTCTCCGTTCCGGGATAGAGGATCGTTTTTTGTACGTATGGGCTGTATTTAAAAATATCGTCTGCCGGTTTCTGGGTCAGGACATGGATGGCGGATTCCGGATATACAGCAGCCAGGGACCGGATTGCCGGGGTGATCATCAGAACGTCCCCGAGCTGTTTGAGCTGAATACAAAGAATTTTTTCCGTCATGGGGCTGCTATCCCTTTCAACATTCCCTTTTGCTCAGTGCTTCAGGGGATGAAACCGGCAGAAGATCGTCAGAAACCAATCGTCCATTGGACTGGCAATGAAGGGGGCTGGGGGTATTCAAATTACCCGTTGTCGGTTTTGTCGGTGATTTCAGATTCGGGATAGCTGCCTTCGATACCAATGTGAAACTGAAATAACTCTTTGGCGAATTCCGCAGTTTCCTTACAAGACATAAAATCGAGGACGCCTCCCACCGCTCCTCCCAGAATCGGAATTGCCTTACTGACTCTGGAAAAGCCTTTTGCAGCAGCAAGTTGCATCAACCGACCGGCAACGGCCTGGTTAACTATCTGAATGGTCTGTTTGGGCAAATGGGACAGGCTGTTTTTCCGCAGCAATTCCGATATTTCCTGGATATCTTTGTTCAGCAGTTCTTTACCCTTTTTACCCAGTAAACAAAGGGCAATGGACATCCGAACCGGGGGGTCGTCAATATCGAACCCGCCGATATAGGCCATTGCAGCTACCATGCGGGTCTGCAGAACCCAGTTGATACCCAGAGAGGCAGGGATGGCTACCGGCAGGGAGATAATCCCGCCCAGGCTGGTTAGGAAACCGGAAGTGAAGTTCTTGCGTTCCTCCCATTTGGCCAGGGCATCAATGCGCTCCAGCTTGGTTTTATGGGCCGGATTTTGAAGGTATCGATCCCCTAAATCCCTGGCACTGGACAAGCCGGCTCCGCCATTGATCCCCAGATGGATGATTCTCTTCAAAACACTGCCGGCCTTATCTGAAGATGATTCATTTTCTGTTGTGTTTTTCGCTGCCATTTCAGTCTCGTCAGTTGCAGGGGAATTTTCCACCACAGGGATTACGCCTGATATTGCAGATCCCTTTTTTTCTATTTCCGAGAGTCCAGATTACAGGATTTCCCTTATCTGGGAAAGCAGAATCCGATTTTATGGATTGAATTGACTTTTTGGCTCCTCCAATCTAAAAAGGAGGAACGATGACGATCTTCGGCGGGAATGTCGAATTATTGCTTTCAATCGGCGGCATCCGCTGGATTTCACATGCTAACCGATGTTTATCGATTCTGACGGATGAAACAACAAGTCACGTCCTGCAAGCAACTGCTTGAAAGCATTTTTTGAGTGAATGCATAACCGACACGAGTAACATGAAACTTGAGAAAAAGGAAAAACCATATTTTGGAGCTCACCGATATTCACAAAGAAAATTGATCCGAGAGCTTGCTGAGCATCCGAATATTCTGGCGGCACTTGAAAAATACCCACCTGAAAAATCCATGCTCAGTCTCGTCCGCAATCCGGTTCACGAATATCTGAAAGAAATTGTGGCAACACCGTCCCATACCGTGGTGAATGGGTTGCGACGCAGTCTCAGGCTGCTCTGGTATCGGATTTTCAACGGTCTGGAGATCCAGGGATTGTCCAGTCTCAAAGAGCAGGTGGAGGGGAAACAGGTGATCTATCTGCCGTGCCATCGCAGCCATTTGGATTATCTGCTGCTCTCCTATGTGCTGGATCAGGAGTACATGGTACTTCCCCATATTCTGGCCGGCAGCAACCTGAATATGACCGGTGTGGGACGAATGTTGAAGGGAGGCGGGGCCGTCTTTATGCGGCGCTCTTTTAAGGCAGACCCTCTCTATGCCACTGCCTTTGTGACCTATTTATACTATCTGTTGGATCATCAGATTCCCCTTGAGGTCTTCATCGAGGGGGGTCGCTCCCGGACCGGCAAAAATCTGCCCCCCCGCATAGGGATTATAACCATCCTGATTGAGTATCTGCTCCAGAACACCGAAAGGGATCTCCTGCTGGTTCCGGTCTCGTTTACCTATGAGCGCATCCCGGAAGAAACGGCCTATATCAACGAACTGAATGGGGCCGTCAAGCAGCAGGAAAACCTCCTGGAACTCCTGAATGCATATAAGGTATTGAAGAAGAACTTTGGAAAGGTGTTTGTTTCTTTTGCGCCCCCCATGCCCCTTCGCAGCATGATGGAGCGGTACGTCCAGCATAATAAGCTTGAAGCCCTGCCCGAACCTGATACCAAAGAATTTAAGGAGATGGCATACAGTTTCGGGATGGATGTCATGGACCAGATCAACATCTATACCCGCACCTCTGCCCTGCCGGTAGTCGCTACAGTCCTGCTGTCTGAAAAACACCGGGGATTTCATCGGAATGATCTGTTAAACAGGAGCCAGTTCCTGGTTGATGTGTACAACGCTGTGCATCCGCGGGCTCAGGATACCCTGGTGGAAAGTGAGGGCGGCTTAAACGGGATCATTGAATTTCTAATACAGGGAGGGACTGTTCAGCGGATCGCTGATCCGGACGAGGATATTTTCTACTTCAATTCCAAGGATAAAATCAGACTGAATATCTATAAGAACATATTTGTCCACCACTTTGTCATCCCTTCGCTCATCGCCTTGAAATTGAAACAGGGAGTCAAAACCCGGGAGAAACTGTTGGAGGATATCCTCTTTTTTGATAATCTGTTCCGTTATGAATTCATGTTTCCCCGTGCCTATGATTTTACCGTGGCCATTAACACTATGATCTCTTTTTCCCTGGATCGCGGGTTGATTACAGAAAACGATGGGGAACTCCATCCAAATTCAGAAAAGAATAATGAACTCAGCCTTTTGGCGAATATTCTGCAGCCCTTTCTGGAGTCATTTTATGTTGCCATTAAAGTATTGACATCAAAAAAAGTAGCTTTTCCCCAGGATGCAGATAAACTGGTGGATCTTTTCCGGGATAATCATCAGAAATACCTGCTTCTGGGTAAAGTAAATTCTCTGGAAGGGAATTTGACGATTTCCTATAAGAATATCATTCGTTTTTTCACGGAGGAGAAAATAATCCTTTCAACCAAAGGAAAAGGGAAAAAGACGATGATCCGCAAGGATGAGCAGTTCCTCTCGATTTATGATCTTTACAAGAAACTCTTTCCGAAAATGGGAGCCTGAAAACCAGTATTCAGACTGACATGGTTTTCAGGGCTCTGTTCTCTGGATATCTCAACCGGATCTCCCTATTCAGGACAGAGTCGTTCATAGTTTTGCCAGGTTGTTTTCACAAGTGATTCCAGGTCGCTGAGGGTTGGTTCCCATCCCAGGGTTTTCAGAGCAGTGGCCGAACTGGCGTAAAGCTCAGCAGGGTCCCCTGCACGACGTCCCGTGATGTTGAAGTTGAGTTTCTTCCCGGTGATCTTTTCTGCCATCCGAATCACATCCAGCACGGAATGTCCCTTTCCAGTCCCCAGATTAAGGGTCAGTGACTGCTTCGTTTGACGAATATGCTGATAGGCCATCAAGTGCGCACTGGCCAGGTCACTGACATGAATGTAGTCACGGATGCCGGTTCCATCGGGTGTTGGAAAGTCATTTCCAAAGACCTCCATGGATTCCCTCATTCCGGCAGCGACTTCCATGACAACCGGAATCAGGTTGGCAGGATTTTTTTCCAGACCTCGAATATTCCCCTCCGGATCGTATCCAGCAGCGTTGAAATAGCGGAGGCTGGCAAATTTAATCCCCTTCAACCGGTCATACCAGTCCAGAAACCGTTCTATTTCATATTTTGTAAACCCGTAAAAGTTGATGGGTTCCACCGGGTGATTCTCATCGAGTGGCATATAGTGAGGCATTCCATAGACAGCGGCAGATGAGGAAAATACGATGATGCGAGTCTCAGAAAGCGAAATGGCTTCCAGAAGGTTCATCGTGCCGTTGATATTCTGATATGCGTAACGTTCCGGGATGACCATCGATTCTCCAGCAGCTTTTAAACCGGCAAGATGAATGACGGCATCAAATCTTTCTGAAAAGAGCGCTTTCAGTTGATCCCGATCTTGAACATCGCCGCGAATGAAGCGGGCCTGGCTGAAAAGGTTGATCTCCTGCCCGGAACTCATATTATCAAAAACAGTAACATCACAATCAGCCTTTAAAAAAGTCTGCACGACATGACTGCCAATATAACCGGCACCACCCACAACCAATATTGCTTCTTTCATAAAAATCCTCTTATTTGCGCCAGGTTTTTGGTAAGAACAGGATCAGAATCGTAAGAATCTCCAGCCGTCCCATGACCATGTCCAGGGACAGGATCCACTTGGTAAATTTTCCAAGATGGGCATAATTCTCTGTTGGACCGACGGTTCCAAATCCAGGGCCTATATTTCCCAGGCTGGCAATGACACTTCCGATGGCCGTGACCATATCATCGACTTGGAAGGAGACCAGTAGAATGGAGACTGCCATCACGGTGGTATAGATAAAGATAAAGCCAAGAATATTGGCCAGCACATAACGGTCTACAACCGCATTTCTCATTTTAACAGTGCGGATCAGATTGGGGTGCAGCAATTTTAAAGTCTCAGAATACATATATTTCAAAACAAGCATCAAACGGACCGATTTTATTCCACCTGCCGTACTGCCGGCGCATCCTCCCATCACCATCACGAACATGAGAATGAACTGACCGTAAATAGGCCACAACTCATAGTCCGCTGTACCATACCCCGTTGTTGTCAATATTGATGAGACCGAGAAAAAGACATCGCGAATGACCTTGGCCACGTCGCCGCCCTGCTGGATCAGTATTGTTATTGTCACACTTGTGACAGCAAAAAGAATAACCAGAAGATAAAATCCGAGCTCCGGGTCCTGGGAATAGATCTTGATTTTAAAGCCCTTGAAAAGAAAACGGTAATGGAGCGCAAAGTTCATACCGGCAATTATCATGAAAACGATCAGCACCCACTCGATAAAGGGGGAATTGAATCCGGCAACACTATTGTTTTTTGTACTGAAACCGCCGGTTGACATGGCTGTGAAGGCGTGACAGATGGCATCGAGGACCGTCATTCCGCCGAACCAGAGAAGCGCTATCAATACAATCGTAATGATCAGATACACGACCCACAGGACTTTTGCCGTGTCCTGGATACGGGGTGTCAGTTTCTCAGCGGTGGGTCCGGGGACCTCCGCCTGAAAAATCCCCATCCCGCCGATATTCAGGTAGGGAATAATGGCCAGGGCGAAAACGATAATTCCCATGCCGCCCAGCCATTGTGTCAGGCTTCGCCAGAGAAGTGTCGCAGGAGGCAACGCTTCAATATTGGTGAGAATGGATGCCCCGGTTGTCGTAAAACCGCTGATGGATTCAAAATAAGCGTCGGTAAAACTCGGGAATGCACTCGAAAAGTAGAATGGTAAGCAACCGAAAAAGCCGGCACCCAACCAGCCAAAACTAACCAGGGCATAGCTGTCACGGTATTTTAAACTGTGTTTTGACTTGGGAATCAAAGCCAGCAAGGCCCCGGTTACTGCCGCGATGATGAAAGCGTATAAAAAACCATGAAAATCCTCCGTTCCCAGGATAAAAGCATAAACCGCAGGGATCAAAAGAAAAATAGCCAAAACCCCGGTGATCAGTCCCAGCATTTTGAATATGGATGCGTATTGCATAAATTGTTATTGGCCGGTACCGATTGAAGATTTCTGTTGAAAAAACGACATCGCTTTTTGTCGGTCCAGACGATGAAGAATTAAAAGTATGGTATCTTTTGGCAATAACACAGCATCTCCGCTGGGAACGAGAAATTTGCCGTCTCGATGGATCACCGCTATACGCACATTCTCCGGTAAATCCAGATCTTTCAAAGGTTGACTGAGACAGGGGGTCGCCTCATTGACATGAATCTCCAGGATTTCGATCTGACTGTTCAGTAGCGAGAAATGACTGTAGATATTTGTGTCCTGAATAAATCTGACGAGATGTCGGGCAGTCAGCATGCGGGGACTGATGCCCAGACTGATGGGTGTATTCTGATCGATAATCTGTATCATTTCGGGCTGTTTGACAAGGCAGATAGTCCTTTCGACACCCTGTTGATAGGCTAAAAGACATGATGTCAGATTGACCGGCTCATTGTCGGTCACCGAAATGAAATAGTCTGCAGATTCAATTCCTTCCACGATCAGTTGCTTGAGGTCGGTACCATCAAAATTCAAAACCAGGGCTTTTTGCAGTTTTTCTGAAATATGATAGCTGCGGGCGAGGTCCTTTTCGATCACTTTGACATGTTGATTTGCCCGTTCCAGATTCTGGGCGACTCGCAACCCCATATGGCCGCCACCATTAATAAAAACCTGTCTGGACTTGGACTGGAGATGATCATACCCCAGGATCTTTCGTAAAAGCTGGTAGTTTTTAGAACGGTAGAAGAAATACACAATGTCATCCTGCAGGATCGTCTCATTCTTATTCGGGATGATGGACATATCCTTGCGCTGAATTATACCGATATGAAACCGTCCTTTTAAAAAATAGGTTTCGAGGTGTTCAATCGATCGATTCAGGATTTTTGAATAATCAGCCATTTTGTAACCGGTCAGGGAAATCTCACCGGCACCAAATTCATAGCTGTCGACAATATTTGGCGTCAATACCAGTTTGAAAAGTTCATCCGCGACCAGGGAGACCGGATTGATGACCCAATCAATGCCAAGGGATTTCAGCGAAAAATGTT
>Ga0180009_10000192_pt1 | contig 95447 bp, 80 predicted proteins | sample OS_PC_MetaG_FD_123537 | JGI IMG/M metagenome (GOLD analysis project Ga0180009, IMG submission 123537) | Groundwater microbial communities from the Aspo Hard Rock Laboratory (HRL) deep subsurface site, Sweden - OS_PC_MetaG | ecosystem: Environmental > Aquatic > Deep subsurface > Groundwater... | reverse complement strand
TGAGTAATTTCTTTGTGACGATATCATTTGTTTTATGTATCTAGGCACGAACCGCTCTACTATTCCTTAAGCCAGTATTTTTTAGAACAAATTAACTTTTATTTCGTATTACTAACATACGAGCGCACAAAGAAGACTCAAAGTTCACAAAGGGAAAACATAACTTCAAGTATGAAACTAACCAATCAACATGTAATTGAATCTGCTCGGGATTTAGAGTTTGAATTAATCGGTTTTTCAAAAGCTGAAACCCTTGAAAAAGAAAGTCAAAGATTGGAAGAGTGGCTGAAGAGAAATTACCAAGCCGGCATGACCTACATGCAGCGTAATCTTGAAAAAAGAAAAGATGTAAAAAATATTCTGCCTGAAGCAAAAAGCGTAATCTCGCTTGGACTAAATTATTACACAAATAAAAAATATGAAAACTCAAAAGGAACAGGCAAAGTTTCAAGATACGCGTGGGGAAAAGATTACCATTTAATAATTTGGGAAAAATTGGATAAACTTGTTGCTCTCTTAAAAAACATTGACCCGAACTTCGAAGCTAAAACATATGTTGATACCGGACCTGTTATGGATAAAGCCTGGGCTGTAAAATCGGGAATGGGATGGATGGGAAAACACACAAATGTTATCAACAAAGAACACGGCAGCTGGTTTTTTATCGCGACTGTTATCACGAATTATGAATTTGAATACAACGAACCCATCGCAGATTTCTGCGGAACATGCACTGCTTGTATTGACGCTTGTCCCACAAACGCGATTGTTGACGAATACGTAGTTGATGCGAACAGATGCATCTCATATTTAACAATTGAAAACAAAGGCGAAATCTCAAAAGAGTTTTCCGGAAAATTTGACAACTGGATTTTCGGTTGTGATATTTGCCAGGATGTTTGTCCGTGGAATAGTAAATTTTCTAAACAAACAAATGAAAAAGAATTCTTCTCTAATGGAAATAAAGAATTAAGATTTGACGAAATAGATAAATTAACTGACCAGCAATTTAAACAAAGATTTGCTGAAAGTCCGATATTAAGGACAAAATTGAAAGGCTTAAAACGTAACGCCGACTTTATAAATTTTGGGAAATAGCATAAACTTAATTATTAATAATGAAGAATGTTTGATTGAATGATTGTTTGATTGAATTTTCAATAACCCAATCACTCAATCATTCTGTGTGTGAAAAAATGTTAAGTTAAAAAAAGAATCCATTTAAGTTTTGATGAATCTAATTAGTTGAAAAAACAAAGCAATTGTCGAGTGAAAAGCATAATTTTATAAACAAGAAATTTAAAGTAAATAAAATATACGGAGTATTATTAATGGCAGAAAATCATCACAAACTGGTAATTATTGGTTCCGGACCTGCCGGTTTAACAGCGGCATTATACGCAGGCAGAGCTAATTTAGCACCTGTAGTGTTTGAAGGGCTTCAGCCCGGAGGACAATTAACGATTACGACGGAAGTTGAAAATTATCCCGGATTTGAACATGGAATTCAGGGCCCCGAATTAATGGATGTTATGAGAAAGCAAGCTCAGAGATTCGGAGCGGATGCAAGATTTAAAATTGTTAATGAAGTTGATTTTTCGCAAAGACCTTTTGTAATTAAAACCGACAATGAAACAGTTACGGCCGACGCGGTTATTGTATCAACCGGAGCTTCGGCAAAATTGCTGGGAATAGAAAGCGAATCCAAATATATGGGTTACGGTGTTTCGGCATGCGCAACATGCGACGGATTTTTCTATAAAAACCTAAAAGTTATTGTTGTTGGCGGCGGTGATACAGCAATGGAAGAAGCCACATATTTAACAAAATTCGCGAGTGAAGTTTTAGTTATTCACAGAAGAGAAGAATTCCGTGCTTCAAAAATTATGCTCGAAAGAGCTCAGAAAAATCCCAAAATAAAATTTATGCTGAATAGAACTATTAAAGAAGTATTAGGAAAAGAAGAAAACGGCCGCAAAATTATGACAGGTGCGATTCTTGAAAATACAATTGACGGTTCAACAGAAGAGGTAGCTGTTGACGGACTATTTATTGCGATTGGCCACAAACCAAATACTGATATTTTTAAAGGCAAACTTGATATGTATGACACCGGATATTTAAAAATTAAACCCGGTTCAACCTATACTTCCGTTGAAGGTGTATTCGCAGCAGGCGATGTCGCGGATCATACCTACCGCCAGGCAATTACAGCGGCGGGAACAGGATGTATGGCAGCAATTGATGCGCAAAGATGGCTTGAGGAGAAAGAATTGGCGTAAAATTCTTTGATAAAAAAAACCGACTTCTTTAAAGAAGTCGGTTTTTTATGATAGGAAATATTATTGCTTGTTATCAACTTCATACTTTTTTGTAGCGTAAAATGCAGTTATAAAGCCTAAACCTATAAACACAATTATAAATAAGGCAGCTATTCCGCCCATTCCTTCATGCTGGTAATTTTCCCCAATGTAGCTTCCTATGCCTATACCAAATCCACTCACCGCAATTACGATGCCCATTTTAAGAACAGTATAAGGATTTCTTTTAGTTTTAAGGAATTCAACCATTTGTTCGTAGCTCATTCCTTTTTCTATCATCATTTGTTTCTCTTTCGAGCGGTAATAAAGCCATGTCACTACAACTATTCCGCATACTAGAAACATTGTTATTGGTATAAAAACTTCGCCGCCGTTCATTTTATTTCTCCTTTATTTATTTTCTAAACTTTTGACTTATTATTTTATTAAAGGTTACAAATAATATTTTACTTTTTTCAATAAATAAAGATAAATTTATTTGTTCATTTCTTGAGACTATCTTTGTAAGTGAAAAGGTTACAAAAATCATATTAATTAATTTCTGTAACCTTTTGAATAAATCCCTGTCATAACAGTAAATAAAAACAGCATATAATAATTATTTATAAAATAAATGTATTTTCCGTCCTGCAAAATATAATAGAATAAACAGATGAAAAAACTGTCAGACATAGAAATTATAGATTCAGTTTTAAAAGGAAATCAGGGGGATTATTCTTTATTAATTGATAGGTACAAAGATAAAGCGTTTTCCTTGCTGAAAAGACTTTTAGGAAATGAAATGGATGCCGAAGAAGCTCTGCAGGATAGTTTCTTAAAAGCTTATAATTCATTAGGAAGTTTCAGGCGCGATTCAAAATTTTCAACATGGTTTTATAGAATTACTTATAATACGGGATTAACAATTCTTTCCAGTAAAAAAAGAAAAATTGAACATGAGATGTCGTCAATTGACGAGCATTTTGATCTTGGTGATTTTGATAATGAAATATATTCAACAACTTCAAATCCGAAAGATTATTTGCTTAAAATGATTGATAAACTTCCAATTCGGAATGCATTAGTATTAATATTATTTTATATTGACGATATGTCGCTGAACGAAATTAGTCAGGTAATGGATGTATCATTGGTAAACGCGAAAGTGCTATTGCACAGATCGAGAAACTCTTTGCGTGATCTGCTGTTAAAGCATAATTATCAGGAGGTTATATGATAAACGATGAATTATTAAATAAATACATAGATAACGAACTTACGGATGTTGAGCTTGCTGAATTTAAGAAAGAAATTCAGACTGATGCTGAAGCTCAAAATAAATTAAAAGCGCTTAAACTTACTGATGAAATCTTAAATAAAATGGAAGTAAACCGCGCGCCTGTAAATTTTACAGAAATGTTTATGAAAAAAATTATTACCGTCTCTTCGTTTCATAAAGAAAAAGTCAGTTACTTTTTTGTGTCAATTATTTCCTTCTTTGTGCTGACTATTACCGGAATTCTCGGTTATTCAATTTCTAAAATAGAATCAGGCTCATCTTCTATTGCCGAAAAAAATCAATATGTTCAGAAAACCAAGGAGGTTTTATCAGGCGGTTTGGGAGAGCTTAATGCAATTCTAAGTAACGATAATATGCTTCTTATCGGCGCCGGGCTTACATTCGTATTATTAATTAGCGGTTATTTCTTAATTGAAAACCATAAAAACTTTAAAGAAAAACTTAATAGATTCAGCCATTAATTCCGATAATTTGTTTAAATTGCCTTCCGTAAAACCAATTTTTTAATTGGCATTTCTTAATATTTATAAGTAGAAATAAATGGAAACAAAAGCAGGATTTGTTACAATTGTAGGTTTGCCTAATGCGGGTAAATCAACCTTAATGAACGCATTAATTGGCGAACAATTATCCGTCGCGACAAATAAGCCTCAAACTACAAGAAAAAAAATTGTAGGCATTTTATCCGAACCGGATTATCAAATGGTTTTTCTGGATACCCCGGGAATATTAAAGCCGGAATATCTTCTTCAGGAAAAAATGCTCGACTTCGTATTTTCTTCTGTAAGAGATACGGATCTATTATTGGTAATCGTTGATATTACTATTGATAAGTCTGGAAGCAGACTTTTAGAAAATGAAACTGTTCAGAAAATATTAAGAGCCGAAAAATGCCCCAAAATTTTAATTATTAATAAAATTGATGAATCCGATAAAAATATTGTGGAAGCATTAATTTCGAAAGCTGAAAAAACAGAGTTATTTAATAATATAATACCTGTCTCGGCTAAACTAAAATTTAATCTCGAATCGGTTATAGAAACTATAAAAGAAAACCTGCCTGTTCATCCCAAATATTATCCGGATGATCAAATAACCGATGAAAGCGAAAGATTCTTTGTCTCAGAAATAATTCGCGGGAAAATTTTTGAATTGTTAAAAGAGGAAATCCCGTACAGCACTGAAGTAATTATTGCCGAATTTAAAGAACGCGATAAAAAATCAAAAGATTATATCTCAGCTGAAATTGTTGTTGAAAAAGAAACTCAGAAACCGATTGTTATTGGTAATCAAGGTACAATGATTAAAAGAATCGGCAATAATTCCCGGCTGGAAATTGAAAAATTTTTAGGAAAAGAAGTTTTTCTTGAACTTCGCGTTAAAGTCAGAAATAAATGGCGTTCAAACAAAAATTTATTGAGAAGTTTCGGTTACGATATTAAAGATGAATAACAGTTTCGCCAAATTTTCCGGGAACTGGTTTTTCGGTGAAGGGATAATGCTGATTGTAACATTACTCTGGGGCGCAACCTTTGTAATTGTTAAAGAATCAATCAACGATATTTCTACAATGCTATTTATAGCGATACGCTTTTCTATCGCAATTATTATTCTTTTCCCGATTTTATTCAAAGTCCGTAAAGAATTTACAAAAGAAGCATTTACAGCCGGCCTGATCATAGGTTTTTTATTATTCGGCGGATTCGCTGCACAGACCGTTGGTTTAAAATATACTACCGCAACAAAGTCCGGATTTTTAACCGGTTCTGCAGTTGTAATGGTTCCCTTTCTTCAAATAATTATTGCGAAAAGAAAACCAACATTAGGGGCGATTATTGGAGTGATTTTTGTATTTACGGGAATACTTTTGCTTTCAAGCGATACCAATTCAATATTTTCTATATTCGTTGAATTTAAAGAAAATTTCACAATTGGTGATTTTCTTACCTTAATTTGCGCGCTGTTTTTCGCTCTTTATATAATTTATATCGATAAGTTTACAAAGCTTCATCATTTCTGGGTATTAGTAATTATGCAGATGGGCGTAACGGCTCTTTTAGCGTTTGTGTTTTTATTTGTCGGGTCCTATTCGGGAATTGAAAATGTTAGAATTGAATTCACAAATTACTTATTGTTCGGACTATTTTACACATCTATTTTTGCTACCTTGGTTACAACTGTCCTGCAGACAAAATACCAGAAGTTAATTAGTCCCACAAAAGCTGGAATTATTTTTTCTTTAGAGCCTGTGTTTGCCGCTGTTTTCGCTTTCTTTTTATTAAATGAAAAAATTACTAATTTGGGTTACGTTGGCGCGGCATTAATATTTGCCGGATTAATAATTTCCGAATTGTTTGATACATTATTTATTAAAAATGGATACGCAAATAGTAAGAGCTGAAATAATAGCGAACGGACTTGTGCAGGGAGTCGGGTTCAGATATTTTGTTTTGCATGCAGCCCGTGAATTAAAACTAAAAGGTTTTGTACAAAATTTATTTACTGGCGAAGTGCTTACGGTTGTTGAAGGTCCGAAATTAATTGTGGAAGAATTATTTAATAAGATTAAAACCGGACCCCGTTCGGCACATGTTAAAAATGCTGTTATAAAATGGCTGACAAATAATAACGAATTTACAGATTTTGAAGTGAGATATTAATGTTTAGAATAGGATTCGGTTACGATGTTCATAAACTTGTTGAAGGCAGGAAACTTATTTTAGGCGGGATTGAAATTAAGCATGAAAAAGGACTGCTAGGTCATTCGGATGCCGACGCGCTTCTGCATTCAATCTGCGATGCGCTTCTTGGGGCTCTTGCTCTTGGTGATATCGGAAAACATTTCCCTGATACGGATCCTAAATATAAAAATGCCGACAGTAAAATATTATTAGCCGAAGTTTATAAACTAATAACTGGAAAAGGATATAAGTTAGGAAACATCGATTCTACGATAGTTATTGAAAGACCCAAAATGGCTCCCCACATTTTAAAAATGAGAGAAACAATTTCTTTAATATTAGATTGTAATGCTGAACAAGTTTCCGTTAAAGCTACTACTTCCGAAAATATGGGATTTGTTGGAACTGAAAACGGTGTAAAGGTATACTCGGTTGTTTTACTTACTAAAGACGGAATCTGATGTTGGAGTCAATTCTTTCATTTATGAATAACCTCGATCCTTTGTGGATTTATGTTATTTTATTTTCTTTTTCATTTATAGAAAATGTTTTCCCGCCTTCGCCCAGCGACGTGGTTGTGATTATTGGCGCAACTCTAATCGCTACAACAACAATTGGTTTCTTCCCGATTTTGGTATTAACAAGTATAGGAAGCGCTCTTGGATTTGTTCTTATGTTTTATGTAGGTAAAATTTTCGGCAATAATATTCTTCGTAAAGGGAAAATAAAATTTATACACCGCGACGATCTTGAAAAAACAAACGCCTGGTTTAATAAATACGGCTATAAATTAATTGTAGCGAACAGATTTCTGCCCGGTACCAGGTCGGTTATTAGTTTCTTTTCCGGCGTAAATGAACTTAATGTTTTTAAGACTTTCTTTTACGCGTCATTAAGCGCTTTCGCATGGAACGCAATAATTATTTATCTCGGTTTTATTTTAGGGCAGAACGTTGACCTAATTGTTTTTTATCTTAAAACCTATTCTAATATTATTTTGATTATAACTTTTATTGTGATTTTATTTTTCGCGGTAAAATATTTTATAAGAAAAAAGAAAATTTCATAAATGAATATTCTGAAACGATATAAATCCGTTTTAACTCCCGATCAAAAAAAAGAACGAAGGAAAAATCTTAATCTTTGTTTGGCTAGCGGATTATTGCTGGGATTATCGTTCCCGCCTGTTCCCGCACCGTATTTAATGTTCGGCGCGCTAATACCGTATTTTATTGTAATAGATTCAAAAAAAACCTTAGGAGAAATAAACAGGTTTACATATTCTTTCGCTTTTATATTTACCGTAATTTCAATTTATTGGGTTGGCGGCTGGACAAGCGAAGCCGATACTTTTTTAATGATTTCCGGCGCCATGCTGATGTTTTATAATCCCTTAATGTTTTTAATCCCTTCCACTTTATTTTATTTCGGCAAGAAAAAATTCGGCGGTAAAATTCCTTTTCTACTTTTCCCTTTTTTCTGGGTTTCTTATGAGTATTTTTATAGTGTGTTCGAATTACGTTTCCCCTGGCTTACATTGGGGCACGGACTATCCTATTTCAAATCCTTTATACAAATTGCAGATATCATTGGGGCGTACGGACTATCTTTAATAATAATTTTTATTAATGTTTTTTTATTTTTCTTTTATAAAAGTTATAAAGAATCAAAAAAAGAATTTAAATTTTTATACGCCGCAATTATTTTTACGGCGGTTCCGGTTATTTACGGGCAGATTAAAATCTATTCGTTCCTTGAATCAGAAGAAAAAATTAAAATTGGTGTTGTTCAGCCCGATTTAAATCCCAACAAAAAATGGGAAGCGGGAAATTTAAACGAGCAGATAAATCTTTACTTTGATCTTTCCCAAAAAGCAATTAATGAAGATGCTGAAATAATTCTCTGGCCCGAAACGGCTCTTCCCGTTTATTTATTTTCAGGCGGTTATTCAAGAGAAGTTAAAAGAATAACAGAATTTGTTGATTCAAACAAAATATTTTTGATGACCGGCATGCCCGACGCGACATTTTATTTTGATACAACCAACGTTCCGCCCGAAGCGAAACCATTACGCGGCGGCGAACTTTTTTATACTTCCTATAATTCTATCTTTTTATTTACTTCCGGAAAATCTGAAATTCAGAAATACGGAAAAATCAAGCTTGTGCCTTTCGGCGAAAAAGCCCCGTTTATTGATTTGTTCCCATTTGTTGGTGATTGGATAAAATGGAATGTCGGAATCTCAAGCTGGAATGTTGGAAAGGAACAGACAGTTTTTAATTTATCAATTAATGAAAACAAAATTAAAGCAGGTGGTGTTATTTGCATTGAGTCGGTTTATCCGGAATTCACAGCCAAGTTTGTTGAAAATGGCGCGCAGATATTATTTGTGGTTACAAACGACAGCTGGTACGGAAACTCAAGCGGGCCATATCAGCACAAAGAAATAAGTGTTCTGCGTGCAGTAGAAAACAGGAGAAGCCTTGTACGCGCGGCTAACGGCGGTATAAGCTGCTTTATTAATTCTCTTGGTTTTACATTGTCTGAATCGGAAATGTTTACGCAAACCTACTTAACACAGATGGTAGGTATAAAAAATGAAATGACCTTTTATACAAAATATCCTTACCTAATTCCATATTTAAGCTGGACTGTTTCGCTTTTAGTTATACTTATTTTTATTCAATTAAAAATTTCACTTAAATTTATTCATAAAAAGACAGAAAAATAAAATGAAAAGAATTGTTGATTTGAGAAGTGATACTGTAACCAAACCCTCACTTGAAATGCGCAAAGCAATTTACGACGCCGAAGTAGGCGATGATGTGTATAAGGAAGATCCTACCGCAAACGAACTTGAAAAATATGTTGCCGAATTGTTAGGAAAAGAAGCGGCATTGTTTGTGCCAAGCGGTGTTATGGGAAATCAAATATGCTTAAATGTATTAACTAATCCAGGTGATGAAGTTATCTGCGAAAAAGACGCTCATATTTTTTATTATGAATCAGGCTCTCCTGCGGCTTTAAGTGGAATCTCTCTTTTCCTTCTTGAAGGTGAAAGGGGGATTTTTAAACCCGAACAGATTAAACCTTTGATCCGCCCGCGTGATGCCTACTACATGCCGCGTACAAAAGCTATTGCAATTGAAAACACGCATAATCGAGCCGGCGGAACAATATATCCGCTGGATAATATTAAAGCTATTCGTTTACTTGCCGAAGAGAACAAACTTTATACTCATCTTGACGGAGCCAGATTATGGAACGCATCTGTTGCTACGGGAGTTCCACCGGCCGAATATGCCAGGTACTTTGATACTGTTTCTGTTTGTTTATCTAAAGGATTGGGAGCTCCTATTGGTTCGGTTATAGCCGGTTCAAAAGAATTAATGAAAGAAGCCTTCCGTGTACGCAAAGGCTGGGGTGGGGGAATGCGTCAGGTCGGAATTATTGCCGCGGCTGCACTTTACGCGGTTAAAAATAATATTGACCGGTTGAAAGAAGATCATGAAAAAGCTAAATCACTTGCGGAGTTTATTTCAAAATCGGAAAACTTAACGGTTGATCTCGAAACCGTTGAAACAAATATTTTAATGTTTGGAATTAAAAATATGAGTAGTGAAGACGCTATTTCAAAATGTAAGGATAACGGTATATTACTGAATACCGGCGGTATTAATACTTTAAGAATTGTAACGCATATGGATGTATCATTCGAGGATATTGAATACACAAAAAATGTTTTTGAAAAGATATTCTCCTAGTGAAAATTTAGGTTAATCAAAGAATTTTGAAACAGGCATAAGTTCTTATTTTTACTCTTTTGAAGTTTCAAATAAGATTAAGAAATTTTTTATAGAATTTAGTTAAGGGTATAAAATGGAAATATCAAATTACAGACACAAAATAGAAGAAGAAGTTAAATTTCATGAAGTCGATATGATGAGCGTATGCAATAACGCGGTTTACTTAAACTATTTTGAAGACGGACGCGTAAAATATATTCAAAACTTAAAAAAGAAATATAGCTTAAACTCAATTATGGAAGGAGGCTCGTTTTTTATAATGGCCCGCAACGAGGTCAACTATATTGAACCTGCTTTATTTGACGACAAATTAAATGTTTATACAAGGGTTGAATTTATAAAAAATTCGAGTTTTGGATTTAAGCATATAATTGAAAACGATGCCACAAAAAAAATTATCACAGTCGGTTCGGGAATTTTTGTTCATATAAATTTAAAAACTAAAAAATCTATTCCTCTTCCTCAGGAATTTTATGACGCGGTAACCGATTTTGAGAAACAGGTAAATGTTGTGCGTAATGAATAATTTTTATATTTTTAATTTGAACTATAAATTAAACGGAGTTCAAATTGAAATTAATAATCGATATTGAAACCGTCGGTTATGAATTTGAAAACCTGGATGAATCGCAGCGCGAATATATTCTGAGATACGCGGAAAAAGAAAAAAACGAAGATCTTAAAACAGAAAAAATTGATGAAGCAATCCGCTATTTAAATCTTTATCCTTTTACTGCAAATGTTTGCGCTATTGGTTTGCTGAATACCGACACTGGTAATTCGCTTGTTCTTTATGAAGGTAAGGAAGGCGAAGAATGGACCGGCGAAGAAAAAAGAATTTTTTACAAATCTTTGCCCGAAGAAAAAATAATTTCCACATTCTGGGATTACGCTAAAAAAGCAGATAAGGTAATTTCTTTTAACGGACGAAATTTTGACATACCTTTTTTAATGCTGCGTTCGGCTATTCTAAAAATCAAACCTACAAGAAATTTCATGGGCAACCGTTACAGCGATAAAACTCATATCGACCTGCTTGAAAAATTTACGTTCCAAGGTATTACAAAAAAATTTAATCTGGATTTTTACTGCAGATCATTCGGCATTGAATCTCCTAAATCTAAAGGTGTAACCGGAATGGATATCAATGAACTTTACCGTGCAGGCAGAACTAAGGACATTGCAGTATATTGCGGTGAGGATATAGCGGCGACATATGAACTCTATAATATTTGGAATGAATATTTAGATATTTAAATTCACATTTATTTTAAGCGAAAATAATAACTGGCATTCTTGCGGAAAATTCAATTAAATAAAACCAGGTACAAATGAACATATCTAAAAAAATAGTCCTTCTTTTTTTTACCGCATATTCTTCATTATTTGCACAGCAAAGCTGGATTAGAATTAACCAGCTCGGTTATCAGAATAATGCCGTTAAAAACGCTGTTTTTGTCAGTCTCCAAAAAGAAATTATATTAGAAAATTTTGAAGTTATTAATGCCGATAATGATAAAAAAGTTTATGCCGGAAAAAAGATTAAGTCCTTCGGTAAGTACGGCAGTTTTAAAAATAGTTTCAGACTCGATTTCTCCGATTTTATATCAAACGGGAAATATTATATATCCGCTAATGGAATTAAATCGTCGGTTTTCAGAATATCAAACGATGTATATAACGGAACCGCAGATTTTATACTAAAATATATGAGACAGCAAAGATGCGGTTATAATCCTACGCTTAAAGATTCATGCCATACAAGAGACGGATTTATTGTTGATAACCCTGAACAAGATTCTGCGTATGTTAATGTTACGGGCGGATGGCATGATGCATCCGACTATTTACAGTACCTTACAACTTCAGCGACTGCTGTATATCAATTATTATTTGCCTATAAAAAAAATCCGGCAGCTTATAAAGATGAATTTTTAGCTAATGGAGATACAGGCTCAAACGGAATTCCCGATATTTTAGATGAAGCTAAATGGGGCCTGGATTGGCTGAATAAAATGAATCCTGAATACGGGGTTATGTTTAATCAAATTGCCGATGACAGAGACCACGCGGGATTCCGTCTTCCCGGCAGCGACACTGTTAATTACGGTAAAGGTTTAGAAAGACCGGTTTATTTTATTACCGGTAAACAGCAGGGATTGGCGAAGTTTAAAAACCGTTCAACAGGCGTTTCATCTTCTGCGGCTAAATTTGCGTCAGCTTTTGCTTTGGGATCGGAATTATTAAAAAAATATTATCCCTCATTTGCTGAGAATATTATAATCAAAGCTGAAGAATCATATAAATTTGCATTGACTGATTTAGGCGTAGCTCAAACCGCAAGTAATGTATCCCCGTATTTTTACGAAGAAGATAATTATGTTGACGATTTGGAATTGGCGGCTGCTCAACTCTTCCTAACTACAAAAAAGAATGAATACCTTGATGCGGCAAACTATTGGGGAAAAATAGAACCCTTTACTCCATGGATGGGGGCGGATACCGCTAGGCATTATCAATGGTATCCGTTTGTTAATCTGGGGCATTATTTGCTTGCCGCAAGTTCGGAGAATAAAAAATCTGCTGAGTTTAAATATTATTTAAATAAAGGATTGGAAAAAATTTATAATAAGGGGAAAACAAACCCGTTTTTTATCGGAATTCCTTTTATCTGGTGCTCGAATAATTTAATTGCCGCTGCTCTAACTCAAGCGAAATTATATGAAGAAATTACTAGCGAATATAAATACAAAGAAATGGAAGCTTCGTTAAGAGACTGGCTCTTCGGTTGTAATCCTTGGGGGACAAGTATGATTGTCGGGCTTCCCGAAAACGGCGATTACCCGGCTCACGTGCACTCTTCCCTAGTTGCGTTGGAATACCAGCAGACTTTAGGGGGATTAGTCGACGGACCGGTATACGGCAAAATATTTAATAACCTAATAGGCATAAAACTGTTTGAAGATGATGAATATAAACAATTCCAATCGGAGCTGGTTGTATATCATGATGACATTGGAGATTATTCAACAAATGAACCAACTATGGACGGTACGGCATCCTTATCTTTTTATTTATCAACTTTAGAAACGTCAGGGAAAATTAATAAAGAATAAAAATGTTTAGTTGATACGGAAATGTTTTGAATTTTTCCTGTTGACTTCTCTTTACTGTTATTTCATGCACAATAATTAATTATTAATAAATGAACAATACTAGTTTAATATTTTGTTAATGTTTTAATTCGTATTTTTTATAATATTACAATCACTTCAAAATTCTTTGTGGGGAAATATGAAATTTCCAAAAACAATTAAACTAGCCCCTTCATTAATAATATTTTCTATAACTCTTCTACTTGTTATGTCGAATATGTTTTATGTGCCGCAAAATGTTAAAAATTATTATACGATGGACCGAATATTTTTTGTAATTGTAAATATTACTTTCTGGTTCTCAACGGCATACCTGCTTAATGCTATTATTAATAAGTTTTTTTGGGGAGGAATTAAAAAAATCGCTGTCGGTGATTTTTTCCTGTTAAAAATCAAAGATTTTGTATCTATGTTCCTTTATATAACTGTAACAATAATAGTTATTGTAGGTGTTTTTAATTTTGAGTTTTCATTTAATCTTTTTTCGGTTGCTGTTATTATACTTGTTTTAGGAACGTTTATCCGCGCTAATATTTTAGCTTTTTTCAAATCGGTTTTTTTATCCAACACTCAAAATTTTAATATTGGCGACTGGATAAAACTTATAGGCACAAAAACAAATCTTGAAATTGTAGGCGAAGTTGAAGATATCGACAGGAAAACTCTTAAGATAAAAACCGAGGGGAATAACATTGTAATTGTTCCTCAATCCGGTTTGAATGAATTTATAATTCAAAACTACTATGGAAGCGGTAAACAAAGCAGGTTTGAAGTTAGAATAGGAATTAATTCTTCATTGCCGATTAAAAAAATAAAAAGAATTTTATTTGCCGGCGCAGTAGATGCTTCAATTAAATACGGTTTTTTGTCCGAGCAGCGGCCGGAAGTATTAATAAAAAATATTAATGAAAACGGAACGGAATTTTCAATTTATTTCTGGATTGAGCCTTGGGAAAATTTCACGCCTCAATTTGCAAAAGATAAAGTACTAAGCAGTATACTAAATCATTTGTTTCATGCCGGAATTAATTTGGGAAAAGATAATTCGTATAATTTTAATGTTTTTCATGATACTAAAGAAAATATAAAAAATGTCCTTTCCAACATTGAGCTGTTTAATAAATTAAATGATGAAGAACTTATTTTACTCTCCGGGAAATTAGCAGTCAAAGAGTTTAATGAAAATGAAATAATTATAAAACAGGGTGATGAAGGATCTTCAATGTTTGTGCTTGCCGAAGGTCTGTTAAAAGCTAAACTAGTTTCCGAGAAAGGAATTGAAATTGAAGTCGGGCAACTATCACCGGGGGATTTTTTTGGCGAAATGACTTTGTTTACAGGTGAAAAAAGAACAGCAACAATTGAATGTATATGCGACTCTTTAATTTATGAAATCGAAAAAGAAGATCTTTCCCCTATAATTAAAAACCGGAAGGAAATTATCCATGAATTTGGAGAAACAATTCTTGACAGAAAGGATATTAATTATCTTAAAAAAGAAGAATCTGAAAAACCGAAAGCAACAAGACTTGAGCAATTAATAAGTAAAATTAAGAACATTTTTATAAAATAATTTTGACTAATTTTAAGAATATGCGATTTTAACGCATAAATTAGGTTCCTCAAAATTTAATTAAACAATATTTTAAAATATAATTATGTTATTCCGCAATTATTATATATATTTACATCAAAGGCAGTAAGTTTAGAAGTAGAAGTAGATGTAAAAGTAGAATAAATCTTGTATCATCCCTCCTTTTTACTCAAGCTCTGTCAAATAAACAATTTACAAACAATTTACATAGGAGCATCTGTTATGGCAGAGCGCGTAGAAGGAACCGTTAAATGGTTCAACAGCACAAAAGGTTTTGGTTTCATTTCACAAGAAAATGGTGAAGATGTTTTCGTTCATTTCCAATCAATTATTGGTGACGGATACAAAACTTTAGAAGAAGGTCAAAAAGTAGAATTTGCAATCGGACAAGGTGCAAAAGGTTTACAAGCTAATGAAGTTAAACCTTTATAAGCTATAAATTGATTTTTGATTTATGAAGCTCCCTATATGGGAGCTTTTTTATTTTAAAGCAGAATTTTTATATTTATTCTATTTGCTTTTTATGAACGAATAAAGCATGTAATTGATTTAAGCTTGCAGTATATCAAACAAAATATTATTCCCGCTTCGATAAGTTTTTCAAATGTATTATATTGAAAGCTTAAAAATCATTTCATTAAATCCGGTTAAAAAATTATGACTGAACCTGAAGTAAATTTAGAACTGGCTCTGGAACACGGGCTGACTGAAGAAGAATATAATTTGATAATAGAAAGACTTGCTAGAGTTCCTTCTTTTACTGAACTGGGTGTGTTTAGCGTAATGTGGAGCGAACACTGCAGTTATAAAAACTCAATAGCTTTACTTAAAACATTGCCGCGTGACGGCGGTAAACTGCTTGTAGGCGCTGGAGAAGAAAATGCCGGACTTGTTGATATCGGCGACGGGCTTGCGGTAGCTTTCAAAATTGAAAGCCATAATCATCCTTCTGCCGTTGAGCCTTATCAGGGAGCCGCAACAGGCGTAGGCGGAATTTTGAGAGATATTTTTACAATGGGTGCCCGTCCAATCGCGTCTCTTAATTCATTGCGTTTCGGATCGCTTGACGATGCGCGCACAAGGTTTCTATTTGAAGGTGTAGTGAAAGGCATAGGCGATTACGGAAATTGTTTTGGTGTGCCTACCGTAGCCGGGGAAATATATTTTGATGAATCTTATAAAGGCAATCCTTTAGTGAATGCAATGGCCGTTGGTTTGGTTGAAACTAATAAAACCGCGTCGGCAACTGCCGCCGGTGAAGGCAATCCGGTTATGATTGTAGGCTCATCTACAGGCCGCGACGGAATTCACGGAGCTACATTTGCCTCCGAAGAAATTTCTGAAAAGTCGGAAGCAAAACGGCCGTCTGTTCAAGTCGGTGATCCGTTCACAGAAAAATTGCTTCTAGAAGCTACTTTGGAAATCATTGCGAACGATTGGATTATAGGAATTCAGGATATGGGAGCCGCGGGAATTTCGTGCTCAACTTCCGAAATGAGCGCGAAAGGAAATTCTGGAATGGATATAAATTTAAATAAAGTTCCGCTACGCGAAGAAGGAATGTCAGCTTATGAAATCATGCTTTCGGAAAGCCAGGAAAGAATGCTTGTTTGTGTTAAAAAAGGTTTTGAAGATAAAGTAAGCGAGGTATTTGCTAAGTGGGATCTGCATTGCGAAATTATTGGAACAGTTAATAATACAGGGAAAATTAATATAAATTATAACGGGGAAGTAAAAGCTGTTCTTCCTGCTTATGATCTTGTTCTTGGCGGAGGCGCTCCGGTTTATAAAAGAGCAACGAAAGAACCTGAATATATTAAAGAAACAAGCGCGTTCGATTTTTCTTCATTACCGAAAATTAAAAATATTGAAGAAGCTTTTGAAAAAGTTTTTTCTTCCCCTAATATCGCTTCAAAAAAATGGGTATATGAACAATATGATTCAATGGTTATGACTAATACAATTGTTGGCCCGGGATGCGATGCAGCTGTAATTTATATAAAGAATACTAATAAAGCACTTGCGGTTAAAACTGACTGCAACGGTAGATATGTTTATTTAAATCCGAAACGGGGAGCAAGAATCGCTGTTGCAGAATCGGCACGAAATATTGTCTGTTCAGGAGGCGTGCCGTTAGCGATTACTAACTGTTTGAATTTCGGCAATCCTTATAAACCGGAGGTTTATTGGACTTTTCAAAAAGCCATTGAAGGAATGGGTGACGCGTGCAGGTTTTTTAATACTCCTGTTACCGGAGGGAATGTAAGTTTTTATAATGAAAGTCCTGATGCAGCGGTTTATCCAACCCCTACAATCGGTATGGTTGGATTGATTGATAATATTGAAAACATAACAACTTCTTATTTTAAAGATAAAGGGGATTTAATTTACCTACTTGGAGCCGATTTTGAAGAAATGGGCGGCAGTGAATTCCTAAAAGTTATTCATGGTAAGGTAACCGGCAACGCGCCGAGAATGGAACTGCAAACCGAAAAGGATTTACATACTCTAATTCTGGAAGTGATTGGTAAAAAACTTATTAAATCCGCGCATGATATTTCAGAAGGCGGAATAATTTGTGCTCTTGCCGAATGCTGTATAATTAATGAAGAAAAACCGCTCGGCGCCGATGTAATAATTCCTATTAAAAGCAGAGAGGATTTTACTCTTTTTTCTGAATCACAGTCAAGGGTAATTGTTTCGGTTGCACCTGATAAACAGAATGAATTTGAAAAAGCAGCATCGGAAAGTTTTACTCCTTTTTCAATAATAGGTAAAGTATCCGGGAATGAATTAAAAATTAATAATAAATATGATTTCCCTTTACAAAAATTGATGGATCTGTATTACCTTTCAATTCCGGGGAAAATGAATGTCAAAATTTAAGATCTTAAGATGGATTAGGAAGTTTATTCCTTTGCCGGCTTGTAAAAATATTATTGAATTTTTTAAACATTATATCGGCGGTCTGCTTGAAAGACTAGATTCTCATCACGTGTTTCTTTCAGGCGGAGGAATTGCATACTCATTGTTGTTAAGCATGATTCCGATCCTGCTGCTTATCATTTCCGTCTTCGGCAACTTAGTTGAAATCAGCTGGATTGAAAATCAAGTTAATACGTTTATAAACGCTGTTATTCCTCATAGAGCCTCGGCCGCTTATATTAAACAATTTATACTATCTAGAATTCCGGAAGTAATACAATTTAAAACACTTGCGGGTTATACCGGCGCGTTAGGTTTATTTTTTACGGCTACCTGGCTATTCAGCAGTTTAAGAACCGTATTAAACAGAATATTTGGAGTTACCTACCATATAAGCGCATGGATAGGTTTGTTAAGAGACTTCGGAATGGTGCTTCTCTTAATTTTATTCATTTTATTATCAACATTAATTTTGCCTGTTATAAACATTCTTGTCGATTCAGCAGATCAGCTGGAAATATTAAAGATGTTTCGAATTAGCGATCTTTTTGAATTACTTCTTTCATTTGTGACTATACTAATTATTTTCTGGCTGTTCTTCAGTTTTTACTACCTCATTCCTTATGAAAAACTCGGGAAAAGAGTTCCTCTTATAAGCGCGTTCTGGGCTACTATTTTATGGGAACTTGCAAGATTTATTTTTGTTTATTATGTCAGAAATTTTTTAATGACTAATAAAGTTTACGGCGCTTTTGTTTTAATAACCGTTATCGTGTTCTGGATTTTCTATTCTTCAATTGTTTTTGTAATTGGCGCGGAAATAGGTCAGCTTTACCGGGAGAGAAGACAAAAGGCAGGAAACATTTAATTTATGAGAAGACACGAAAGTTTAATTACACTTTCGCGCGAGCACCACGAAGGTCTTATAATTGCGCAATTAATAAAGAAGGACGCTCCTGTATATTTTGGATTGCCTTCCGATGTTACCGGCAAATCGGATTATGTCGTAAAGTTTTATTATAATAATCTAAAATATCATTTTGAAATAGAAGAAGAAAAACTTTTTCCGCTAGTTAATAATGTAGATATTAAAATAAGTTCAGTAATTAAAGAACTTATTGAAGAACATAAACAAATAATTAATTTTATATTGACGCTGAAAGAAAATAAACATGATGAATTGTTATTAAATGATCTTGGCGTTTTATTGGAAAAACATATAAGGAAAGAAGAAAGAGTTTTATTTGAGATGCTTCAGAACAAGCTGAATGAAGACCAACTTCAAAAAATTAAAAACGTTTTATCTGAATGAAATTTAGAGGAGATTTATGTATTACACCTTAAAACAATTTTTAAATTACATACTGATATTATTTGTTATGGCGTTTGCACTTAATTGTGCCGATTCAAAACAAGAGAATAAAAATGAAGACAATAAAAATAACGCGGAAAACTTAACATCAGACACTCCCGAAATATTCGCCCCTAATAATGATCCCTCTGCAAGAAGAAATGACGAAACCCCGGAAGATTATCAATTAAGAATTGCCGGAGAAAATAACGTAAAGAAAAGAACAACCGTAAATTATTTATATGATCTTAACGGAAATTTAATGGATGAAGGCGGAATTGCAGAAGAAGTTGAATTCGATAAAAAAGGAAGACGTTTAACACATACCGTATATAGGGGAATTGATAAAATTAATTATACATGGAAATTTAAATACGATGATAATGATAATTTAATTGAGTTTGAATCCTTTGACAGGAATAATGTCCTGCAGCTTAAAAGAAATATGACTTATAACGAAGCCGGTAAACTAGTTGAATCGACTGAAATTTACACAACAAAAATGAATGAAATAAATTATATATATAATTATAACGATGAAGGGCTTTTAATAAATACTATTGGAACAAGTTCTAAAGGTGAAAAGTCGAGCGAAAAAAAAGAATATAATTCAGAAGGAAAAGTAAGCAAGATTATATTAATTGATCAAAATGGTTCAGTAACTGCCGAAAGAACAATGCAATATAATTCAAGCGGAAATATCTCTAAAGAAATCTTAAAGTATCCGAACCAGCCTGAACAAGTAACTACTTACGGTTATAACGGCTACTATGCAAATGAAATAATAACGCCTCTTCAGAAAAAAGTATTTGAATATAATAAAAACGGGAATGTTACCGTTGATATGATGTTTAATTCAGCAGGAGGAAGACAGCATAAATATATTATTGAATACGATGAAAAAGGTTTGATGACAAAAAAAACAAGATATGACGGGAAAGATAAACCTGCTTTAATTATTGAATATGAATACGAGTTTTATAAATAATTGATCAAATCAATACTTGCTAATTAATTTTAATGATAAAATTCCTTCCATTAGGCGGCGCTCTTGAAATAGGCGCAAGTTGTTTTTATATAAATATTAATGGAACCGGGATTATTCTTGATTCCGGTCTTCATCCTCGTCAAAAAGGTATAAATGCACTCCCTGATTTTGAACTTATTAAAAATGAAAATGTAGACGCGGTTTTAATATCTCACGCACATCAGGATCATATTGCCTCGCTTCCGTTTCTCATAAGAAATCATCCTTATCTGCAAATATTTATGACTGTACAATCTCTTGAAATAGCCGAAAAAACTCTTCATAATTCTTCAAGAATATTAAAAGAACAGCTTAATGAAAATGATTTAATCGTCCCTTATTCTCATGAAGAAATAAATTTGCTTTTAAGAACCGTAAGAGAAAAAGATTATAACGAAAAATTTTATATAAATGGAATTGCTTCTTCTTACACTAAAGAACTAGAAATCGAATTTTACGACGCAGGGCATATTTTAGGGTCGGCTGGAATTTTAATTAAAACTCAGGACGGAAAATCCTTCTTTTATACCGGCGATATAAATCTCTCAACTCAATCAATATTAAACGGAGGAGATCTGCCGGATGAAAAAATCGATACTCTTATTTTAGAAACAACTTACGGGGCAACCGATTCAAAACTTCTTAATGATTGGCGGCATGAAGAACTAAGACTCGCAAAATATTTGAATAAAATTTTTTCGAATGGAGGTTCGGTTTTAGTCCCGGTTTTCGCTCTCGGAAAAACACAGGAATTACTTTCTATATTGAACAGGCTAATGAAAAAAGGATTATTGATTGAAACTAACATTTATTCGGGCGGATTAAGCAAAGAGATTTCTTCGGTTTACGACAAACATAAATACAAGGTGAAGAGGAAAAATAAAAATTTTGAATTAAAGGATATACCGCAGCTGAATTTATATGAAATAAAGGACTTTAATGAATTCAGAAGAAACCCGGGAATTGTATTAGCATCAAGCGGTATGATGATCAAGGGTACAAAATCATATGAACTTATGAAAAACTGGATAAAATATGACGATTTCGGAATTGTAATTGTCGGATATATGGATGAAGAATCGCCGGGTTTTGTTTTTGCAAATTCTAAAAAAGGCGACATTGTAAAAATTGCTGGAATTGAAAACCCTGTTGAAATAAAATGTAATGTTGAAAAGTTTTATTTTCCATCGCATTCCAAAAGAGAAGATTTAATTGAGATTGTAAAAATACTTAAACCCGAAAATGTTGTTCTAATTCACGGCGATCCCGAAGCAATTGATTGGGTTGGACATAAAATACTGAATGAATTTAATGATATTAAACTTTACGAGGCACGAAAAGGAAATTGGCTGAAATTTTGAAATACTTGCAAATATAAGCTTTACTATATTTTATTTGTTTTTTATATTCAAATGAATTTAAAACAGCAGGAGGGGAAATGTTAATTTCCCGTTTTATCATATTTTTATCTGTCTCGGTTGCTTTTTTATCCTGCCGGGAAAATATTGTGCCTGATTTTAGTACTAGCCCGGTTCATGAAGAACATAATGTAAGTTTAATAAAAATCACTTCTCCGGCTTACTCGGATAATTGGTTTCCCGGAACAAGACATACTATACGGTGGGATGTTGAAAAAAGCATATCTAAGATCGATATTTTATTGTATAGAAAAGATATTAGAATTATGACAATAGCAGCCGGAATTGAAAATCAATCTTCCTATGATTGGATTGTGCCTGCTAATTTAAACTATTCGCACCATTACAGAATAAAAATTGCGGATGCTGTTACAAAATCGACAGCGGATTTCAGTGATTATTTCTATATAATTGAAAACCCTTAAGATAAAAAAAAATCCCTCCGTTGCCGGAGGGATGCCACAAGAGTATCTCATCTTGTGATTATTGCTCGTACTTCCGGAGTACCATCTAAGGCATAACCGGAATGAGCAAACTTTCTATCATATTCTTAATCTCAATATAAAAACTATTAGCAAATTTTAAAAAATTATTATTAATATTTTTCAATATTTTTTTTTGATTGATTTCACTTAAAAAAATCTTAACTTCATTCAGAAAATGTAAAGTGATAATTATGAATTACTATATGAAAATAATACAGGCAATACTAAATGAAATTTGTAAATGTAATAATTTAAATTGCTGAGAGACTAGAAATAACTTTTTAAAAAGTCTTTCAAAATTAACTTGAAGGACTTTTTTTTTATAAAAACTTTTAATGGTGCAGAAATGAAGAAAGAAACCAAAGCTATACGAACTCAAGCCGGAAAAAGTATTCACAACGAACATTCGGTTCCTCTGTATTTAACTTCCAGTTTCCTTTTTGAAAATGCTGAACACGGAAGAGCACTTTTTGCCGATGAAATAGAAGGAAATATTTATTCAAGATTTTCAAATCCAAATACTTCCGAATTTGTATTAAAAATGGCCGAGCTGGAAAATGCAGAAGACGGATTTGCGTTCGCTTCCGGTATGGCGGCAGTATTTGCCGGATTCGCTTCTCTGCTTTCTAAAGGCGATCACATTTTATCTTCGCGCTCATTGTTCGGTTCAACCCACCAAATACTTACAAAAATTCTGCCTAAGTGGGGAATTGAATTTACCTATGTTGATGCCGACAAACCCGAACAATGGGAAGATAATATTCGCGAAAACACGAAAATGATATTTGCCGAAACTCCTTCGAATCCCGGACTCGAAATTATCGACCTAGAATTTTTAGGTAAGCTTAAGAAAAAACATAATCTAATTTTAAATGTGGATAATTGTTTTGCTACCCCGTATCTGCAGACCCCAATTGATTACGGCGCCGATCTGGTTACTCATTCGGCAACAAAATATATTGACGGGCAGGGAAGAGTAATTGGCGGGGTTATAGTCGGCAATAAAGAATTAATTAAAGAAATCCGTTATTTCGCAAGACAAACCGGTCCGTCACTTTCGCCATTTAATGCATGGATTTTATCAAAAAGTCTTGAAACACTTTCAATTAGGATGGAAAAACATTGTTCAAACGCATTTGAATTAGCGAAAATATTTGAAGGCAATTCGGAATTGGAATTAGTAAAATATCCTATGCTTGCTTCGCATCCCCAATACGAGCTATCCAAAAAACAGATGAAAATGGGAGGCGGAATTGTAACGCTGATTTTAAAAGGAGGTTACGATCGTGCAAGGAATTTTATTGATGCGTTAAATATGGCTTCTAAAACAGCGAACCTGGGTGATACAAGAACTATTATAACCCATCCGGCTTCAACTACTCATTCTAAATTAACCGATGATGAAAGAAAAAGTGTCGGGATATATCCGGGGACAGTGCGAGTTTCGGTCGGACTTGAAAATATAAACGATATAATTGAAGATATAACCCAAGCGTTGCAGAAATCTAAATAGGAATTTTATGAAAATAGAAATTAATAGAATAGATAAAGATTTTCATTTTGAAGCCAAAGGATCGACTGGCATTGCGGTTAATATTGACGCGGCTCCGGCAATAGGCGGTCATAACATGGGGGCGCGTCCTATGGAATTATTATTAATGGGATTGGGCGGATGCAGCGGAATTGATATTGTTAACATTTTAAAGAAACAAAAACAGAATATTGAGGAATTTAAAATTGTTGTTGAAGCCGGACGTGAAAAAGACAAAACGCCTTCGGTTTTCGAAAATATTTATATACATTTTTATTTATCGGGAAATATTGAAAAAGAAAAAGCCGGAAGAGCGGTTGAATTATCTATGGAAAAGTATTGTTCTGCCGCGGCGGTTATTAGGAAATCTGTTGATATAAAATATGGTTTCAGTGTTAATGAATAAAAACATTATTTTATAATTTAAAAGCAGGGTTAACTTAATGTCAATATTTGAAAATTTGGATTGGATGATATACGGAATTGCAATAGGACTGTTTGTACCATTAACCTTAATTATCGGGAACAAACTGTTCGGTCTTTCCTCTTCTTTAATTCATTTATGTTCTCTTGTTATTCCAAAGAAAATTTCCGTTAACCTTCTGAATTACGATTTCAAAGAACATAAATGGAAGTTCTATTTTGTACTCGGAATTATTCTAGGCGGATTTATTGCTTCAAATTATTTTTCCGCAGGTGAAATTAATTTTCTGCCCGAGGAATATTATTCTTTAACCGGATTAGTAAAATTATTTATCGGAGGTTTGTTAGTCGGATTCGGGACAAGATACGCTAACGGATGCACTTCCGGTCATTCAATTACGGGCCTTGCATTATTACAAAAATCAAGTCTTGCGGCTACAGTTTCTTTTTTTATCGGCGGACTAATTTTCACTTTTATAAACTATTTTGTTCTTTAACCGTATGGAAAATAAATGAATAATTATATATCAATTTTATCGGGTATAATATTTGGTGTAATATTAACGAAGTCCGAAGTTATTAGCTGGTTTAGAATTCAGAAAATGTTTCTTTTTGAAGAACCTTATATGTATTTGATAATTGGTACTGCTGTTGCCGTAGGTGCGTTTTCTGTATTAATACTTAAAAAAATTAAAATGAAAAGTTTCACAAAAGAAAAAATTGAATTCCCTGGCAAAGATTTAAATAAAGGCACTGTTATCGGGGGAATAATTTTCGGTATTGGATGGGCAATAACAGGCGCATGTCCAGGGCCAATTTTTGCGCAGATAGGAGCCGGAGAAAGCGCTGCGGTAGCTACACTTGTAGGGGCAGTAGCTGGTGTTTATATTTTTAATATGATAAAATCTAAACTACCGTAAATTTGTTATATAACTTATTAAAATAAAACCCGGTATTTACCGGGTTTTTTAGATTAAATAATATTTAATTCTCAGTTTTTCTAGCAACAATTTTTAACTGATATTTACCGCTGCTTAATGCCGTGATTTCATTTTCAATAGAACATCCAGGTTTATTTAACACATATTTTTCAGTACTAATTGTATCTGATACAAATTCTATTTGAACAAGTTCATTCATAAATGAAGTAACCGCGTTTCTTATTTCATCTTTTGATGGATAAGTAATTATAGCCTGTGCTTGATATACACTATCTCCGTTTGAAATAAAAATATAGCTTTTATTCAGAAGCTGGAAAAAAGTGCTGATCATTTCGGGAATAGAATTATCCTGATGAACCGGTTTCCCATAATAAGCTATTGCTTCCTTAATCTGTTTGCCTACAAAATTATGCACTTTAATTTCTTGTGCGTTCAAAAAATTTGCAGCGTTTAGCAACAAAAGAAAAATAAATAGAACTAACTTTTTCATAAAACACCTGTTATTTAATTCATTAGGAAGTTGTTGATTGATTTGTTTAAAATATATTTTGAGTCGAAATTACCGGTCGGTATGAATGGGGAATATTTTCTAACTTTATTCACTTTCTGCAAACAGCTAAAAATTATCTATCAATATTTAAGTCAATGGATAATAATTAGCAATAAAAATAATTATAAAAAAACCCCTCTAATTATCAGAGGGGTTCGTTAAATAACAGTTAACTTTATCAGGATGACTTATATATAATAATTTTTAATTATTTCGAAGCGCTTCAACAGGATTTGATCTGGCAGCTTTTAACGATTGATAGAACATAGTTAAAAACGCTACAATCATTGCGGCGAAACCTGAAATTAAAAATGGCGTGATTCCTGGCGTAACTTTGTAGGTAAATGAATCAAGCCACAACCCAATACCAAAATAGCTTAAAGGCCATGCAATTAAATTTGCAACAAGCACCCATTTCAAAAATTCTTTAGCTAATAGAAAAACAATTTTTCCCTCACTTGATCCTAATACTTTTCTTACTGCTATTTCGGATTTTCTCTGTTCAACAGAATAAGCTACCAAACCGATTAAACCTAAACATGCAATAAAAATAGCGAATCCGGAGAAATAGGCGATGTTCGCTGCAAAGTTCCTATCGTTCTGGAATTGCTGATCGAAAGCGTCATCAAGAAACTGAAAATTGAAATTATTGTTAGGATAAACTTCGGCATATATTTTCCCGATTTTATCAATGGTTTCTTCTATTTGTCCGCCCGCAAGTTTAACTGAAAATAGGAATGTATTTTGAGTGTTTAACTGGAAAAATAGAGGTTCAATTTTACTTTTCATACTGTTGAAATGAAAGTCTTTTACAACACCAACAACCTGTTTGGTAGTTAGTGAGCCGTCAATTTCAACCATTGATAATCTTTTGCCGAGAGGATTATCCCAGCCAAGTTTTTTCGCGCCAATTTCGTTTATTAATATTGAAGCGTTAGTATCGGCTTTAAAATCACGCAAGAATGAACGTCCGTCGGCCATCAATATTTCTAATGTATTTAAGTAATTATCATCAACGAAAAGAGTTTGAAACATTTCGCTTTGATCGCGGGATGCACCTTCGGGAAGAACTTCATATCTCCCAAAATCATTCCCGAATATTCCGCTTGATCTTCCTACAGCTACAACTCCTGGAAGTGTTTTTAATCTGTCTACATATAAATCTCCGTTGTTAGGCGGAGCGAATGAGGTAATAACCTGATCTCGATTATAACCCATATCAATGGATTTTAAGTAATTAATTTGATCATGAATAATCATAACACCAATTGCTAAAGAAATAGTTACCGCGAATTGAAAAAGAACAAGAAATTTTCTTACAACTGATCCTATACCGCTTCTTTGAAAATTTCCTTTAAGAACAAGTACAGGTTTGAAGGAAGATAAAATGAAAGCAGGGTACAATCCGGATAGGATTCCAATAATAATTGCGATAATAAGCATACTTAACAGCAGAAGCGGATCCGAGAAAAAATGAATTTCCAGAGTTTTACCCAATAGGTTGTCGATATACGGTAATGTTAATTCAATAATCGCTAAAGTTAGGATCATAGATATAACTGTAATAAAAACAGACTCGCCCAGGAACTGTGCAATCAGCATTGATTTGTTCGATCCTATTACTTTTCTCATTCCCACTTCACGTGCTCTTTTAGATGCGCGCGCGCTTGAAAGATTTATAAAGTTTACCGCGGCTACTAAAATTATCATCAACCCAATAATTGCCAAAGCGTAAACTACGGTTTTATCGTTTTTGCCCCTGTTGCTGAAATCGTATCTGTAATCGGCCGAACCTAAATGCACATCAAGCAGTTTTTGAAGTTTCGGTTTATTAATTTCGGGCATGTTATTAGCCTCGGCTAATTCAACCATTTTCTTTTCTACCGCGGATGCATCTGCGCCTTCGTTTAATTTTAGATATGCCTGCATATTAAAATTTTCCCATGAATCCCACCACTGCGGAAAATTCTGAATTCGCATATGAATAACAAAATCGTATTGTATATGGGAGTTTAAAGGGGGTTCTTCAATAAGACCTATAACATAAGGGTCCTGCTGTCCCTCTCCGTTGCCGGGACCCATAAACTGAACTGTTAATCTTTTTCCGATCGGGTCTTCGTCGTTAAATAACTGTTTAGCGGCTTTCGGTGTTAATAAAACCCCGTTTGAAATTTTTAGAGCATTTTCACGGTCGCCTTTTAAAAATTTGAAACTGAACACATCAAAAAATTCCGGTTCAGTAATAAATCCCTGAAGTTGTATTGAATTACTAGCGTTCATTTCATTTTGAGGAACAACTCCCGCAGCAACAAAAGGCCGTCCCATCGCGAAAGTTCTCACTGCATCTTTTATTTCAGGTATAGATTCCTTAGCGGCAGGAATTAAAGGGCCGCAAGTAATTGAATAAGTCATTGATCCTGTATTTGTTGATTCGGTTGTTAAAACGCGGTAAATATTATCTGCGTCTTTGTGAAAGTTGTCGTATGTAAGATCATCAATTACATAAAATGCAATTATGAGACTGATAGCAAGTCCTATAGTTAAACCTAAAATATTTATAAAAGAATAACCTTTTTGACGGCGTAAATTTCGGAATGCGACCTTAAAAATACTTTTAAACATAATTCCCCCATTCTGTTTAAATATATAATTGTATAGACGCTCCTTTTTAAAATTAGTTGCAGAAGGGATTAATAATTACCGCGCAGGTAAATGCTTAAACTTAATTAGTAATACCAAGATTTTAACCATATTTTATTATTTCGAATTTGTATGAAAAATAAAGATTATTGAAGAATATTTTAACAAAAAGCTGAATTTTAGTAATTTATTTTCGATAATTTCAAAAAATAGGAAGAGTTTTAATTGCGGAATAAATTTGAATCTTTTATAACGGTTTCATTATTAACTGCTATTTTATGCGGGAATATTTACGCTTTTACATTATCTGATTCGCAGGCAAATCCTTTTCTGGACAGTCTAATTTCAACGCTTTCAAATGCAAATAATGATACGGTAAAAATAAATATCTTAAATGAAATCTCATGGAATTATTCAGAGTATAATTTTATAAAAGCATTAGAATATGCTAATTCCGCGCTTCGGTTATCAAATAATATAAATTGGAAATTTGGCGAAGCGGCAGCGCATAACAATTTAGGTGAGGCTTATAAATATAAGGGAGAGATCGGAAAAGCAATTGATAATTATGAAATAGCTTTGGAAATTTTTGTCCAAATTAATGATCAGAATGAAATAGCAAATACGCTTAGATATTTAGGGATGGCATATTTTAATATTTCAAACTTTCCCAAATCATTTGAATACTATAATAAATCGCTAAAAATCTTTCAACAACTTGAGGACAAAGCAGGTGTTTCAAAAGTATATAGTTATTTAGGAATCCTGCATGCTGCATTTAACGAAAATAAAAAAGCGCTGGGTTATTTTAATCAATCTTTAGAAATAGAAAAAGAATTAAAAAATGGTAAAAATACCGGAATTCAATTAGGAAATATCGGAATCACTTATTATGAACTGAAAGACAATGAGAAGGCTTTAGAATATTTAGAAGAAGCGCTTTTAATTCTTGAGGACTTAGGAGAGTATTATAATTATTCAATTATTCTATCAAATTCGGGCAAGGTACACGCCGCTCTTAAAAATTATTCCAAAGCATTGGAATGTTATAAAAAATCTTTGAAGTACGCGGAAGAAATCGGCGATGAATACGGAATTGCATATCAGTATGGTCAAATAGGGAGTTTAAATTTAAGCATCGTTTCAGAATCAAATCAATCCTTAAATCCAGGCAGAAAAAACGAACTGCTGAACAGTTCAATTGAATATTTTAAAAAATCGGTAGATAAATTTTTAGTTCTCGGAAACGAAGATGAGAGGAAAAATTTTCTTCTTTCATTATCCGAAACTTATAAGCTGAAAGGAGATTATTTAAGCGCGTTGGAGACTTTTAAAACAGCGCAGCAAATTAAGGATTCTATTTATTCCAAAGAGAATAAAAGAATAATCTCGGAGATGGAAATTAAGCAGGATCTGGATATAAAAGAAAAAGAAATTGAACTGCTGAATAGACAAAAAGAGAAAGAAGATTTTATTAAAAAAACTCTTATAGGATTTACTCTTTTAATAGTTGTAATATCGGCCGCAACATTTTATTTCTATCTAAGAAAACGTAAAGACAATAAAATTCTTCAGGAGAATATAAGAATACGAAAGATTGCTGAAAATGAATTGAAACTGAATCAAGAGGAACTACGAAATTATCAGAATAATCTCGAAGAAATTGTAAAAGAAAGAACAGCCGATCTGCAAAAAGAAATTGCCGAAAGAAAACTTTTTGAAAGCGCGCTAAAATCCAGCGAGGATAAATATAGAAGGCTAATTGAACTTGCGCCCGATGCTTTCTTTCAGGGTGATAATTATGGTAACTTTATTACTATAAATAATAAAGCCGTTGAGCAGACAGGCTTTTCGAGAGATGAATTATTAAGTATGAATATGAAAGATTTGTTTTCTAATAATATTCTTAATTCAAAACCTTTAAGATATGATCTGCTTCAGAAAGGGCAAACAATTAAAATCGAAAGAGAAATTCTTAGAAAAGACGGATCGGTAATGTATGTTGAAATGAATTCCAAAATGATGCCTGACGGAACTTACCAATCATTTTTCAGAGATATTACGAAACAAAAATTAGCGGTATTAGAGCTTGAAAAACAGAAAATATTTTTTGAGCAGATGTATCTTCAATCAGCAACAAGCACGCAGATTTTAGATAGAGAAGGCTGGTGTTTAAGAATTAATCCGAAATTAACCGAACTTTTCGGCGTTAAATCGGAAGATATAGAAGGACGAAAGTATAATATATTTAAAGATGAAGAAATAATAAAAAACGGAATTGATAAAATTTTATATACGGTAATGGAAAAACGTGAACCCGCTACTTGGATTGTTAATTTTGACATTGGATCGGCCGCCGAATCACAGAATGTTAAAGTGAATAAAAAGGATAAATTATGGTTCTCAAATATTGCATATCCAATAGTTGACTCGAATAATGAAATAATGTATTTAATAATTCAGCATGAAAATATTACAGACAGAAAAAATGCCGAACAAGAAATTATTGACGCAAAACAACAGGCAGAAACGGTTAGCAAAGCCAAAACAATTTTTCTTGCAAATATGAGCCATGAACTGCGCACCCCGTTAGTGGGTATATTGGGATATTCAGAATTGCTTTCCAATGAACTCACAAATCCGGATACTAAAGAAATGGCCGAAGGTATTAACAGAACCGGCAGACGACTTTTAAATACGCTTAGTCTGGTTTTGGACTTAACTAGAGTTGAATCCGATAAATTTGAGATTCAAATTAAACCTGTTGAATTAATTTCTTTATTGAAAGAATCCTATAATAATTTTAAAGGCGCCGTATCATTAAAGAATATAGATTTTAATTTTTATCCGCATTCGGATTCTTTTTTAATTAATACAGATATAGAAATGCTGAATACGGTTATCGAAAACTTAATTAACAACGCGATAAAATTCACAGCTTCAGGTGAGATTAAAATTATTACAGGTCTGCAGCAACTTGAAAATATTAATTACGCGTTTATACAAGTTAGCGATACAGGTATAGGAATTAAGGAAGAAGATATTCCTAAAATATTCAAGGAATTCAGACAACTAAGCGAAGGAACGACTAAAGGCTGGCCGGGAACCGGACTCGGACTTTCAATTACAAAAAAATATATTGAATTGCTTAAAGGTAAAATAACTGTAGAAAGTAAGGAAGGAATTGGATCATCATTTAATATTTATCTGCCGGTTTGATTTTAAAATATATTTATTGTTATAATTTTTACTGGCCATTTATTCCCATTTCCAAACATCCGACTTAGATTCAAAACATTCGGAATATATTAATCTCTATCCTGTTCCTTTCTTTGTCCAAAAAGAAAGAGATTTGTTTTTGTGCTCAACAAGTCGCTTGTTTAGATCGTTTGTAAATCCGGTATAATTGTGACCTTCTTTACTTTTTATAACATAAACTTAGTACATATTTAAAAATAAAAAAGGCCGAATAAAACTCGGCCTTTTTCTTTAGTAGCGGGGTTATTCCGCCGCTGCGGATTGAACCTAGAACCCGCCGAGCTAGTCTCGATTTTATCGGGACTACACTCACCAATTATTTAAAAAGAAAAAACCTCACACTTTCGTATGAGGTTTTTTTTACTTACTTGTAGCGGGGCTAGGACTTGAACCTAGAACCTTCGGGTTATGAGCCCGACGAGCTACCAATTGCTCCACCCCGCGGTATAATTTCTATTTTAATAAGAACTAAATGTCAATTCTAAATATCGCACATAGCGAATAATTTTAAGAGGACAAATATATAAACACTGAACCCCAATGTCAAACATTTGCGAATAAAAAGAAAATTTGTTTAAAATATAGTTTAAAACAGCTTATATTTGATCACCATTAATTCATTTAGTTATGTCAAAATTATGTTAAAATCACTTCAAATTAAAGACTACGCATTAATTAAAAATATTAATGTTGAATTCGGTAAAGGATTAAATATAATTACCGGTGAAACCGGAGCCGGGAAATCTATATTAATAGGAGCTCTTGGCTTATTATTGGGAGAAAGAGCTTCTTCGGAAACAGTTCGTAAAGGAGCTTCGAAATCAATTGTTGAAGGAATTTACGATGTTGTTAATAATAAAAAAATTAAAAAACTTTTGGAAGAAAACGATCTAGATTTTGAGGACGAACTTATAATCAGAAGAGAAATTTCACTAAAAGGTTCTAATAGATGTTTTATAAACGATAGTCCGGTTACACTTAATTTAATTAAAGATGCCGGGAATCTTCTTGTAGATCTCCACGGCCAGCATGAACATCAGTCGCTTTTAAGAACCGAGACGCATATTGAAATGCTTGATGAGTTCGGGAATTTTACAGAAGAATTGTTATTGTTCGGCAAACTTAAATTTGAAATGGAAAAATTAATAAGTGAGAAGAAAAATTTACTTAAAAAAGAACAGTCGCTTAAAGAAAAAGCGGAATTATACGGGTTTCAGATAAAAGAAATTGACGAAGTTTCTCCGGAAAACGAGGAAGAGGAAAAATTATTTGAGGAATTAAAAATCCTTGAAAATTCCGCAAAGCTTTTTGACTTAACAAATGAGATTTATACTAATCTTTATGAAGGGGAAGATACTGTATATGACAGACTGGTCGAGATTCAAAACCAACTTATTGAATTAAGTAGAATTGACGGTTCATTTAAGGAAAAAGAAAATGAATGCGAATCCGCTATCGCGAATATAAATGATATTTCCGACTTTTTAAGAAGCTACAGAGATAATATTGATACGGAATCCACAAGGCTTGATGAAGTCCGTCAAAGACTGGGAGCGCTTAGTTTATTAAAAAAGAAATACGGCGGTTCAATTGAAAAGGTTATTAAATACCGCGCTCAGATTGGCGAGGAGTTTGAACTAGCGGAAAGTTTTTCGGAAAAAATTCCGGAACTGGATAAACAAATAAAATTACTTAGAACCGAATGCGGAACTACAGCGGAAAAAATTTCTCAGCAAAGAAAAAAAATATCGCATAAAATTAAAAAAGAAATTGAAACTAATTTGACTCAACTCGGAATCAATGATTCCAAATTTGAAGTAAGAATAGACAACATTACTTCTGATAATAACTCAGAGAACTATTTATTAATTGACGGTAAAAAGTTTATTTATAATAATTCAGGCATTGACGAAGTCGAATTCTATATTTCAACTAATCTTGGCGAGGATCCTAAACCATTGGCTAAAATTGCCTCGGGCGGAGAAATATCAAGGATTATGCTCGCGTTAAAAACTATTCTCGCTAAAAATGATAAACTTCCTCTTCTTATATTTGATGAAATTGATGTGGGCGTAAGCGGAAGAATTGGACAGAAAGTTGGTATGGCGTTAAAGGATTTATCCAAATATCATCAGATAATTGCAATTACGCATCTTCCGCAGATTGCAGGACTGGCCGATCAGCATTACGCTGTTGAAAAGGTTAAAACGGGAGAAAGAGTGACAAGCAATATCAAAAAACTTTCCGAAGAAGAAAAAGTTAATGAGGTAGCCAAATTAATCAGCGGGGATGAAATTACTGAAGCCGGATTAAAAGGGGCGAAAGAATTAATGGGCCATTAATAAAAAAGCGGAGTAATGAACCCCGCTTAATTTATAATTAAAACATGTTACAAATCAAATATTCTAATCACATTCGTTTCCAATATCAATTGAAAGTTTTACGGTAGCAGGATTTGTCGTCTCATCTACTTCTTGTGAAAGAAGGTTTTCAGGATTGCTTATTTGCAATATATCAATTATTGATGAGCTAGTAATTTTTACCTGCGCGTTACCGGTGTTGCCTCTGTAAGATGTTGTTACTTCATAAGAAGCACCTACGACTAAACCTGTAATAGTAGCTCTACCGTTTACTAAACTTCCGCTTTGCCATGTTTGAGTTCCGACCTGTCTGTAACTGAAAGACGCATTTGGGAATACTTCAACAACAGGATCTTTGGAAGTACATACGCCTATAATCTCAAATTGGGCACCGACTAAGTTGCTTGGAAAATTTAGCGACGTAGAATTACTTCCGCATGAAAGAGCGATATTGCTGCCTAATTGAGTCCCGGTATTAAAAGGATCATTTAAATCCGCGTTTATTCTTATTGAAGCAATTGTTGTTCCTCCGTCAGGAATTTCAAAATAGAAGTTTGATCCGCTGTTTGATGGATTCATTCTATTTCCTTCGGCATTAAAAAATCTTAAAGAAGAATTATTGAAACCGGAAGGTATGTTTGCCACTGTAAGTACTGCACTACAATTGGTTTCATCATTCCCGGCTATGATTACTGCTCCTGCAACAACTGCACCGCCGACATAACGGCCGGCATTTATTTTACGAAGTGATTTTTTGGGAAGCGATCCGGTAACTGTACCATTGCCAACTTTTTCCCACAAACCGGTCGTCGCGTTAAACCTGAAAAATCCCATGGTATCACCGGCTTGATATTCATTCCCGGTTCTTGGATTTACAATACCATCTGCTAAAGGAACAGAAATTTCAATTTCATTATTAGAACTGTTTCCGTTTTGATCCGTAATACTTAAATCAATACTAATTGCAGGAGCAATTGTTTGTGTGGTTGATACTGCTAAGTTCTGAGGTACATTATAAATATTTTGTGCCGTAATTGGAATTGTTGTAATGTTTACGCTGATATTTCCTGTTAACGGAGTTCCCGTGCTTGTAGTGATTTGCGTGCCGGATGGAATATTAACCGTAGTTCCTCCGCCGGTTGTTAATTGCACGTTTGAAGTTGTTGTACCTGTATTATTGGTACTTCCTGTTCCTGTGCCCTGATCCGCGTTTTGAGGAAGTGTAGCCGGATTTACTAAAAACATATCATATGTTTGAATGCCCTTTGAAGTTATTTTTAATACTTCAGTTTTTGTCTCATAACCCGAAGCTTCCATTTTTAATGTAACGCTAAAAGGAGCTGATTCCGAAAACTCCGTGCCGTCCTTAATACCGAATAATAGTATACCGTTTTCAGCGGTAAAAACAGTTTTTGGATCGTTTGTCTCGTCGGTAATTTTTGAAGCATTACTTCCCGAGAATGTAACTTTTACATTTTGCGAAATTGAGTTTTTTGTATTCGCGTCGTAAAAATAAGTATTAACTAGCGTTTCTCTTGTTTTTGTATTTAATCGTACTTCAATTCCTTCTGTAGGCGATTTAATATCGCAGCTGCTTATAACTAAAGCTGATGATAAAGCGGCGGTAATCAATAAAAAAGGCAGTATATATTTTCTAAAATTCATATCTAAATTCTCCTCAACTAAAATTTATACATTAAACCAAATGAAACAACTGGATACCATTTAAACCAGCTTAAATTATTCTCTAGCTGCGCTTCCTGATCAGGAGCCGCAGAAGGTTCAATTAAACCGGTTGCTGAAAGATCAACGCCCGGCGAACCTTGATAAATAGTGCCAACATCAAATGTAAATTTAAGTCCCGATCCTCCGGCAGTAGGGTTGCCAAGTCCCATTCCTATGTAAGGAGATAATGAATTAAAATCTACTTTAGCGCTAAGTGTTCCCAAATCTTTTGGTGCGTAAACGTCTCCGCCAACCGTATATGAACTGGTAGGAACTAAATCAATATTTGCTTCATTTAAATTTATTAATGCGCCGCCAGTAATTCTTATAGAATTGCCGAACGGGAACCAATCCGCTAAAATAAAAAATGAAGATAAATCCAGTTTAGCGGTATAGGTGTAGTCATCGGTTCCGCCGCCGCCGTCTTGCGAGTAGCTGAAAAAAGCTCCGCCTGCTTTGAGATTAATATTTTCTGTGATGGATTTATCAAGCTCAAAACTAAATCCAAGCGTGCTTACCTTGGCACCTATTGCGAAACCCTGAGCAAAATTTTGCGATGAGTATAATAGAAATGCAGCAAGCATAATGAATAGTAGTTTTTTCATCATTGTAACTCCTACTTAATATATGGTTTTTGTAATTATAAATTTATTATTCTAAATTATCAGTGTTCTGTGTCAACAAATAAATAAAAATAAAGATAATTTTATGGTAAGGCATTTTATACAAACATGGAATTTAATTTAAGTTCATTTACTGTTTATGTCAAGTTATGAAATTATTTATTATAACTAATTCTTTTATTACATTTAAATCATTCCTAAATAATTATTTAACGGAGGTTAGATGAAAAATAGATTTGCGGTATTAAAACTTGTGATGATATTAGTTCTTGCCGGCGGAATTGCATCTGTAAAAGCACAGTCGCTTGATGAAACATTATCCAATTTATCGTCCGACGCTGCAAAAAAATATGTTGCTCCTGTCGTTGATGCGTTCGGTTCTAATTTAAACTCTGGCTGGGTTACAAAGGTACCAAACCAGCTATTAGGCTTTAATCTAAATATAAGAGTTATTGGCGTAGGAACGTTGCTAGATGAAGCGGATCAGAATTTTTCATCGACCGGAAAATTTAATTATACTTCCGATCAGGTAGACGCAATTTTGCAGAATTCAGGATATAACCCCGGAAGCCAGCAGTACAACGCGCTGAAACAGGAAATCCTAAGTCAGGAATGGGATGTAAATTTATCCGGCCCTACTATTACAGGAAGCGAGAACGAATATTTAAATGTAGAATTCCCCGGAGCTACGATTCAAGGACAGCAAGTTGGTAAATATAAAACTGAAATACAGGATGTGAAAGGATTTCTAAACAAACTTTCTATTTTCCCATCGGCTGCCGTTCAGTTAAATGTGGGAACAGTTTTTGGAACAAATGCCGCGATTAGATGGACTCCAAGTATTGATATTCAAGACCTCGGCAAGTTCAGCTGGTTCGGTATCGGATTTATACATAATCCCGGAATATGGATGAACAACCCTTTGCCTGTTGATGTCGCTGTCGGTTACTTTTATCAGAAACTCGAAGTCGGCGATATATTTGAAAGTAAAGCAACACAATTCGGTGTATATGTAAGTAAAACTTTTGGAGCGGTAATATCAATTACACCTTACGCCAGTTTAACCACTGAAAGTTCAGAAACTACAATTCAATACGATTATAAATTTGATACGGAGGTTGGACCGCAGACCGCGAAAATTAATTTTGATCTCGAAGGAGCGAATACTTCTGCATTAACCGTAGGACTCGCATTTAAATTGGCTGTTCTTAATTTAAATGTTGATTACAAAATGGCTAAAGTAAATACAATAGGCGCTGGCATCTCTTTCGGATTTTAATCTAAGTCATTTAGAATTTTGAAGGACGCTTGTTTTTTACCTTCAAAGTTACCACTTTGCAATTCAACTATAGTATCCCTGGAGGTTGTTAAATCAACCTCCAGGGATTTACTTCTTTTCTTTTATTTTAAAGTATAATATGAAAAAAACCGCTTGTTATGTTCATATACCATTTTGCGATCATAAATGCATTTATTGTGATTTCTATTCTATAATTACCTCGGATAATATTTCAAACTATTTAAATGCTATTAAGAAAGAAATAGAATATTATTCCAATATTTATTCTATCGACAGAGAATTATTTACTGTTTATTTCGGCGGAGGAACTCCTTCCCTAATGAACCCTGCATATATAAAAGAGATAATAAATCATATAAAAAATAAATTTAATGTAAGTGTTAATGCTGAAATAACTTTGGAAACCAATCCTGGCACAGTTGATCTTAATAAATTTATAGAATTTAAAAAAGCGGGAATTAATAGAATTAGTGTAGGGATTCAATCATTCGATAAAGAGGAATTAAAATTCTTAACCAGAATTCATGACAGCGAAACTGCGGCAGATACAATCAATAAGGCGAAACAAGCGGGATTTGAAAATATAAGTCTCGATTTAATTTTTAATCTTCCCGGACAAACAAAAGAAAAGTGGATGTATAATTTGCAAAGGGCAGTTGAACTTCCTATTAAACATATTTCTGCATACAGTCTTATATTGGAAAAAGGAACAATTCTGAACAAGATGGTAATAGACGGAAAGGTTAAAATGCAGGATGAAGATTATGATGCCGAACTTTACGAAGAAACAATTGATTTTTTAACTGCATCCGGATTTAACCAATATGAAGTTTCAAATTTTGCTTTGCCAGGTTATGAGTGTATTCATAATAAAGCTTATTGGGATTACTCAGAGTATTTAAGTTTCGGTACCTCAGCGCATTCCTTCTTAAATAACAAAAGATGGTGGAACTATTCCAGTCTTAAATTCTATATCGCAGCAGTTGAAAAGATGAATTATGTTGTTGCTGGAAGTGAAGAACTATCGCATGAACAAATGATGGAAGAATATGTGATGCTAGCTTTAAGAGGTGAGGGGCTGCATCTTGATAAACTTGAAAATCTTTTCGGAAATGAATGGAAGAATAGTAATAATGAATATATATCAGATTTAATTAAGAAAGGTTTTATAACAAAGAAAAATAATTTTCTTAAATTTACAAGCAAAGGCTACGCTCTTTGTGACGAAATATTATCGAACATGAGTTGAATAATAAAAGGACATTCATGAAAAAAATACAATTGCATTGGCAGATATTAATTGCATTAATTCTTGGGATAATATACGGTTTAACACTCAGTGATTATACTCAATATGTAGCATGGATGGGGGATTTATTTCTGCGCGCTTTAAAAATGGTAATCGTTCCATTAATTCTTAGTTCAATTATCTCAGGCGTTACTAATATTGGCAATGCGGGTAATTTGGGAAGACTGGGATTTAAAACAATGTCTTATTACCTTACAACCAGTTTACTAGCAATTGTAACCGGATTGTTTTTTGTAAATATTATTCGACCCGGTGTTGGAGCAGATCTTGGTTTCAGCAAAACCGTTGAAGGTCTCGATGCGGCGAGGAACTCTTTCGGCGATACACTTCTTAATATTATCCCGACAAATATATTTACAGCTTTTACCGAAGGACAAATGTTATCGATAATTTTTTTCGCTCTGCTTTTCGGATTTTTTATTACCCGCATCGAAGGAAAGTATCAAATAATGCTTACCGATTTTTTTAACGCCACCTTCGAAGTAATGATGAAAATAACAATGTTTATAATAAAATTTACTCCTCTCGGAATTCTTGGAATTGTAGCTCAGCAGGTTGCCGAAACCTCGGACCTGATGGATGTTGCAGGCAGAATGGGATTGTATATGCTTGCGGTATTATTAGGATTAGCCGTACATGCGGGAATTACTTTGCCGGTTTTGTTAAAATTAGTGGGAAAAGTTAATCCTATTAAACATTTAAAAGCAATGACCACGCCGCTGCTTACTGCTTTTTCTACATCCTCGTCAAATGCTACTCTTCCTTTAACAATGGAAGCCGTTGAACATAATTCCGGCGTATCAAACAAAGTAACAAGTTTTACACTGCCTTTGGGCGCGACAATTAATATGGATGGAACAGCTTTGTATGAATGCGTCGCTGCTATGTTTATTGCCCAGGCTTACGGCGTTGAATTGGGATTTCTTCAGCAGGCAATTGTTGTTATGACTGCTTTGCTGGCGTCAATTGGTGCCGCGGGTATTCCGATGGCCGGACTTGTAATGATGACCGTGATACTAAGCGCTGTAGGTCTGCCCCTTGAAGGCGTGGGATTAATTTTAGCTGTTGATAGAATTTTAGATATGTGCCGCACTACAATAAATGTATGGAGCGACAGCTGCGGGGCTGTAATAATCGCAAACAGCGAAGGTGAAAATTTAAAAGTATAAAAATAATTTTATAGGAAAATATTATGAATACATCGGAACTTAAAATTGCTGTTTTAGGATGCGGAAATATCGGTTCGGCGATAGCATTGGGACTTGTAAAATCCGGTAAATTTTCGGCTTCAAATATTTACTGCACAAAAAGGAAAAAAGATTCACTTACAAAATATGCCGACGAAGGGTTTAATACTACAACCGATAATAAAGAAGCGGTTAAAAACAGCAGCCTGATAATTATCGCGGTAACTCCGCAGCAGTTAAATGAACTTGCCGCTGAAATTAAATCTGAAATTGACAGCGAAAATCATAAAATATTTTCTATTGTTTCAGGCGCATCAATTAAACAAATAAAAAAATTATTCGGCGATGACGTTCCGGTTGTGCGTGTAATGCCGAATACAGCCATCGCAATTCAGGAATCTATGACGTGTATTTCCGGAAATGAAAAAGAAAGTATTGACCTGGCCGTAAATATTTTTGACAATGTTGGTAAAACAGTCGTGATCGCAGAAGAACTAATGGTTCCTGCTACAGCCCTCTGCGCGTGCGGCATTGCATTTTTTATGCGTGCTATTCGTGCCGCATCGCAAGGTGGAATTGAAATAGGTTTTCATGCCGAAGATGCACTCTTTATGGCCGCGCAGACTTCAAAAGGAGCCTCTGCATTATTGTTAAGACAAGGAAGTCATCCCGAACGCGAAGTTGATAAAGTTACCACACCTCAAGGCTGCACAATTTCAGGATTAAATCAAATGGAACATTCAGGATTCAGTTCCTCGTTAATAAAAGGAATTGTCAGCTCTGCTGAAAAAGCAGCTACGCTTTATTCTAATAAAGACTAATCATCCAACTTGATTTAATATTAAAACATCCATATGACCCGAATATGTCATATCAAATAGTTTGACATTTATGTACTTTTAGTCCGGGGGGAAAATCAATTTTGAAAAAACTCCAAAATTGGAGAAAAATTTATGGATGATTCCCGGACAAAAAGTAAAACTCCGTTTAAAAAAAGCGATAGATACCTATTACTCTTTTTGATAATAGCGCTTCTGCTTGTACATGCTATTCTTAATATGCTTTTCGGTATGACCAATATAAATTGCACAAAAAATAATATTAATAATTCAAACTATGTTTTGATTAAGGTAGTAATTGATCATAATAATTATTCAAATCATTACAATTCTTGATCAGGAAATAAATTTTCTATTTTATTATGCGGGCGATGCATCCCTCCGCCAAGGGCTTGTAAGTGCATCCCCCGCATTTGCAAATTATAAATGATTTTATTCATTATTAGATATACAAACTGAAAGCCGGCATAACATATTTTCCCATGCCTTCAGTTTACGGCAAACTTATAGATATGAAAAATTGGTTTTATTAAAATAGAGGTAAAAGATGAAAAGAATACATAACATTAAATTTATTACGATTCTATTTTTTACCATTGGGACTTCATCTCTTACTGCTCAAGAATGCAAACCTGATAACACAAAAAGTCTTTCAAAAACAAATATATTTAATCACAGTGCTAAGTTTAATATTAATAACATATCATCAATATTTAATAATTCCGGTGAATGTGATTATGGATTAAATCTTATAAGCAATCCTAGCGGCGGATTCGAATTCCCAAAACTTTCAGGCAAAACTGCGGTTTATCAGTCCGGTTTACTTTGGGGAGGAAAAATTAATGGTGAAATTAGAGTCGGTGGATCAACATATAATCCCGGATTAAAAGGGGGAAGAGTTTTGGAAGACGGATCCGCTGAAGATGTTAACTTAAACAGCGTTAGAATATATAAGGTGAGAAGAGATTACAAAACTGCCGATTTATCTGATGAGGCTATGGATGAAGATATATCTGTTGAACAAGTTTATAGTAATTATGAAAGCGACTGGAATGAATGGCCTGCCCAATACGGAGCTCCATTCGAAGACATTAACAATGATGGGATTTATGATCCTTCAATTGATATTCCCGGAGTAATTGGAGCTGATCAAACCTTATGGTTTGTAGGAAACGATTTAGATCCTAATGTTACTAAAAATTCCTATGGCTCTCTTCCTATTGGTTTAGAAGTTCAGGTAACTACATGGGGATATAATACCGAAAGCTTTCTGCAGAATGTAATGTTTAAAAAATATAAACTGATAAATAAATCAGAAAATGATGTAAATGAAACGTATATGTGTATCTGGGCCGATCCCGATGTAGGTTCAGCAACAAATGATTTTGGCGGTTGTGATACTTTGTTGAATTTAGGCTATGCTTATAATGGTGCAGCATATGATAATGTATATGGAGAAGCACCCGCCGCAACGGCCTTTCAAATATTAAAGGGCCCTAGGAATGATTTAGGTGAGTTACTTCCGATGACCGCGTTCGGAAATTTTGTATGCGGAGGTCCTCCTTATATTGATCCCAGATTGGGTGAATATATTGATGGATCATTAGCGTGGTATAATTGGTTTCAAGGTCTATTAGGAAAATCAGGCGACCCGATCATTAATCCAATTGACGGGAAAATTACAAAATATACTTTAAGCGGTGATCCGTTGACAGAAACCGGTTGGCTGGGAAGCACATTATATGGATGCGGCGACACAAGATTCTTTATGTCTTCAGGCCCTTTTACACTTAAAGCCGGTGAAGCTCAGGAAATTACTTTCGCACAAACCGCCGCGTTAGGAAAAGATAGACTTAGCGCAGTTAGAATCATAAAATATTATGCGAATCTTTTGAAAGATTATTATGATGACTTGTCATATTTTATTTCAAATGCGAAACAGTTTTCACCTTCAATTATAAGCACCGTATCAGATATAAATGGAATTCAAATAGAATGGAACGATATATCAAACCAAGATATTGGGAATGGATATAGTTTTGAAGGATATAATGTTTATCAATTATACAGTGTGGAGCCGCTAATAGAAAACGGATTAAAACTCGCAACTTTTGATATTGATAATGGAATAAAATCCATCGAAGGAATTAAAATGAATGCAGGAACCGGAGAACCTGAACTGGGTATTGTTCAAAGTGGAAATGATAACGGTTTGCAGTATTCATTCTTATTTGAATCCGATGAAATATCAAAAGAATTATTTATTAGAGGGAAAGAATATAATTTCGGTATAAGTGCATATTACTATAATAGTCATGATGGAAAATCAATTGAAGGAAAAATTACTCCCGTGAAAATAGTTTACGACGATGGTGTGGAGGGACCTATATATAATCAAATGGTAAGTACACAAACTATTGCCGGGAATAAAGGAATAAAAGTAATACCGGTTATTAAGAATCCATCTGAATTAAAAGAACATGGATATATAGTTTCGGTTGATGAAATAAACGGTGACTTTAAATGGAAATTAACCGATGAAAAAACTAATCATGTTTTACTATCCGGTATGGAATTTTATGAATATCCTTTCGATACTTCGCGATATGGTATCTATCCAATAATTGACGGGATTGAAATTCAGGTTTATAAATTTGCTCAAGGAGCTGAAAATGGCGGCAAGGGAATTGTTGAGGTTAAGTATGCTGATGAACCGATTCCTCAAGAAGGCTGGGATGAATTTGGTTTTGAATTTCATGGTAATACAGTATGGCTTGATCCAAATTGGAGCGGAAATAATGAAGCAAGGGATAGATACTATTTAAGTTCACTTTATGGCGATGATATTGACAGAATTGTTCGATATACTGATCTATATTCTGATTATGAATTAAGGTTTTCAAACAGCAGTAATAATTTTGGACTTTGGTGGTTTCAATTTGATCAAATAGCAAATGTTCCTTTCGAAATTTGGTCAATCGGATCCGGAACAATTGATGATTCCTCTGATGATTTTAGAATGATACCATTTCTTGCTACTAATGATTATTTATCAGACGCACCATTGAATTGGCGTTATGCAGTTGAAATTGAAGACGTACTTGGTTACCCAGCATCCGATTTAATATATTTTTACAATCCAATTAATAAAACACCTGGTGAAAATGGATATTTAGAATTTGCAAATTCTTGTATTCAATCCGGCGGCCCGGGCGCATACTATAATTATTCTTTTGATATAGATCCGTCAGCCAAAAATGCAAATGCGGAATCGACCTATTCAATTGGCAGAGTAACCATTTGTGACTACGATAATGACGGCAATCCTCCTCCGGCCGGGACAGTAATAAGATTTAACATGAATAAAGCGGTAACAATTAATGATAAGGTAAGATTCTATTCACCGACTGCCGATGTAACATTTGCTAATTCTAATGAACTCCCCAATGAATATAAATTAGAACAGAATTATCCAAATCCGTTCAACCCATCAACAAAAATAAAATTCTCTCTGCCTGAAGCGGGTAATGTTAGATTAGAAGTATATAATATACTCGGACAAAAAGTGACATCATTAATTAACCGGCAGATGAATCCGGGTGTTTATGAAAAAGACTTCAACGCGGTTACACTTTCAAGCGGGGTTTACATTTACAGACTCCAGGTAAACAATAAATTTGTTGAAATTAAAAAGATGATGCTGATCAAATGAAATCAACAAAAAAAATATTAGCCGCCGTTTTATTTGTTTGTTTTTCATTTCAGCTTAATGCTGAAGGTGATAATACCGGAAAGCTAAAAAAAACTAATATAAGTAGAGCTCATCCTGAATACGCTTTTTTTAATATAAATAATGTTTCCACCTATTTTAAAAATGATGGAGAATCTGATATCCGTTATAACGGCAACTCCGGTTTTGTTTACCCCAAAGGAAGTAACAAGGCGGCCTTTTTTCAAAGCGGATTTTTATACGGCGGTAAAATTAACGGTGAAATTAGAGTAGGCGGATCAACATACTCTCAGGGACAGGTTCCGGGTAGAATTATAAGTGAAGGAGTTGCCGAGAATCCGGAATTACCTCACGTAAGAATTTTTAGAGTTAGAAGAGATTATAGGACAGCGGATTTAAGTAATGATAGTATATTTGAATATGGCGATACAACTCAATGGGGAGTGAATATTACTCAGGTTGTTTCGCCTCAAAAAACTAAAGAACAATATTCTAATGACTGGAACGAATGGCCTGCTATTTACGGAGCTCCTTTTGAAGATTTGGACGGCAACGGAATATATAACCCTGAAATTGATATTCCGGGTGTTCCCGGCGCTGATCAGACTATTTGGTTTGTATGCAACGATCTTGATGAAGTCCAAGCCAAGTTACTTTACGGGTCGCCTTCTATAGGTATAGAAATGCAGGCTACAATATGGGGGTATAAAAATTTAGAACTGTATAACGACATGCTTTTTAGAAAATATAAACTTATAAATAAAAGCGGCAAGAATATTGAAGACATGTTTTTTACAATGTGGTCCGATCCGGATCTTGGTGATGCTTCTGACGATTTTATTGGATGCGATACGGCTTTAAGTCTAGGATTCGTTTATAACGGTGATGAAAGAGACGCTACATATGGCACAAGTATTCCTTCAGCAGGTTTTATGCTTTTGCAGGGACCATTGGTCGACGGCAGTTCTGCAAATATAGGATTTGCGAACAATAATATTTATTTCGGTAAAAAAAATTTAGAGTTAAGTTCTTTTTCATTTTTTATCGGGTCAGATCCGGTTTACGGCGATCCAGTATTAAGAGAATACAACGGTACTCTTCAAATTTACAATTTAATGCAGGGTAAACTAGCGTTTACCGGAGAACCTTATATAGCTCCTCCTGAAGCAGGTGGCGGTGTAACTAAATTTGCATTATCCGGCGACCCGATAAATAAAACAGGATGGATTGATGGGATGCTCCACACACCCGGTGACAGAAGAATTATGATGAATACAGGACCTTTTGTAATGGCGGCCGGAGATACTCAAGAAGTCATTTATGCTCAAATTGCCGCCGGCGCAAATAAAGGTATCGACAATCTTTCTTCAGTTGAGTTGTTAAAACTTAGCGCCGCTACTATTAAAAATTCTTGGTACGCAAATAATATTGTTACCGCGCCGCATTTTCCCAAGTTAACAGGTACGGCATTCGATAAGAAAATTGTTTTAAATTGGAGTCCGGACGTTCATTCACAAAATGCTATCGAAGATTTCACAAACGGAATTTATAAATTTGAAGGATATAATGTTTACCAGCTTCCTGAAATTAATTCATCTATTTCAGATTATAAGCTGATAGCTACATTTGATAAAATAAACGGTGTTGGGAAAATTCTCGGGAAGTCATTTAGTCAAAAAAATAATTCAATTGTAACAAATATTACCCAGAACGGAAATGATACCGGTCTTGAAAGATTTCTATTAATTGATAAAGACTATATTAGTAATGATTACCTTCATAACGGATCACCATATTATTATGTAGTTTCATCATATAATTATAACGGTTACAATAACTCGTATTTAAATACATATGAAATTTATTCTCAGCCAATTAAAGTTATTCCGCAGACATCCAATCCGGGAATACAATATAATTCTAAAACCGGCGATAAGATTGAACCTGCTCATGTAAGAGGAAGCGCTTCGGCGGATGTTGATATAATAATTGTTAATCCGGCAGAAGTAAACGGACATAATTATGAAATAAGTTTTAGAAAAAATAATGAAAATAAAATTATATGGGAACTTGATGATGTTACTGAAAACATAACTATATTGTCAAATCAAGGAAACTTATCCGGAAGCGATGAATATATAATTGCAGACGGTATAAGAATTATAATTAAACAAAATGAAAGCGATCCAATTACTGAAAGTGATTTATACAGGTTTACAACTCCAAATGTAATTTATAGTGAAGAGTCTGCAAAAGCAGATGTGGAAAAAATAAACGTGTTCCCGAATCCGTATTATGGTTATAACCCAATGGAGACGCAGAAGTTCGGCAACTTTGTAATGATAAATCATCTGCCTGCAAGAGCGGTTATAAGAATTTATAATTTAGCCGGACATTTAGTGAGGAAGCTTCATAAGGATTCCCCAAGCCAATATTATTTATGGGATCTCCAGAATGATCATAATGTTCTTGTAGCCAGCGGCCTGTTTATTATTCATATTGAAATGCCCGATTTGGGAAAAGTTAAGCTGTTAAAATTAGCTGTAATATTAGGGACAGAAGTACCTGACTTTTATTAAAAAAAAAGTGAAAATTTAATTATGAGAAATTATAAAAATTCTATTGTTTTTTTATTTCTGATTTCTTTGGTTTCTATTTTGAATGCCGAAGGAGATCAAAGATATCGGCAGAAAAAATTGTATAAGTCCAACGGCCAGCCTCAATACACATTATTTAATATCAATAATATTTCAACATTCATTAAAAATGATGGTGAAGCTGATATACACTTTAATGGAAATTCAGGTTTTGAATATCCTAAAGGTTCAAATAAACATTTATTTTTTCAAAGCGGGTTTTTATACGGCGGAATTATTGACGGACAAATAAGAGTCGGTGGCGCAACTTACAACCAGGGACAGGTGCCGGGGAGAATTATAAGTGAAGGTATTGCCGAAGATCCGGAACTTCCTCACGTAAGAATTTACAGGGTAAGAAAGGATTATAACACAGCTGTGCTGAACGGCGAACTTGTAAGCGCCAGGGAGGCAAGGGACCAATATGAAAAAGACTGGAATGAATGGCCGGCAGTTTATGGGGCCCCTTTTGAAGATAAAAATTTAAATGGAATTTATGAACCGTCAATTGATATCCCCGGTGTTCCGGGAGCCGATCAGACAATCTGGTTTGTTTGTAATGATATTGATCCGATAGTTTCAAAGGTCCTTTACGGCTCTCCGCCAATTGGAATTGAAATGCAGATGACAGCATGGGGTTATAAAGGCAATGAGGTTTTGGCTAATACTCTTTTTAAAAAGTATCTGCTTATCAACAAGAGCGGTAAATATATAAACGACATGTATGTTACAATGTGGTCAGATCCTGATGTAGGAGATGCTACGGAAGATTTTGTAGGCTGCGATACTACAATAAATCTTGCATATGTTTATAACGGTGATGATTATGACGCAACATACGGGGAGCAGATTCCCGCTGCGGGTTTTAGATTATTGCAGGGACCTTTAGTAAACGGTAATATTGAAGACACTGGAAAATTACTCGGCAGAACAATAAAAGGTAAGAAGAATCTGGATTATACCTCATTTAGTTTTTTTATAGGTTCAGACCCGTTATTTACGGATCCGAGATTAGGCAACTATAATGATGGTACACTGCAGATGTATAACCTTATGAAAGGAAGAATAGGTATAACAGGTCAGCCGTTTATTGATCCGCATACCGGCCTTGCAACAAAATTTTGTTTGGCCGGCGATCCAATAAATAATTTAGGATGGATTGATGGGCAGCTCCATCCGCCGGGCGACAGAAGAATGATTGCATCCGCGGGACCTTTTGAAATGGCCGCCGGTGATACTCAGGAAGTTGTTTACGCCCAGATAGCCGCGCTTGGAATTAATAGATTTGAAAGCATCAAACTACTGAGATTTTTCAGCAGTGTAATTGATTCGGCGGATATTTATAATTTCAATGTATCTTCACCAACTATAACTAAAAATTATAACGGTATTAATGACGAAATATCATTTGAATGGGATAATAGTTCAGAAAATAAAAATTATGATAATTACCTATTCCAGGGTTACCGGGTTTATCAATATAAATTTGATGAGGTAATACTTAATACTAACGGGAAAGAAATAGCTGTCTTCGATAAGAAGGACGGGATAAAAGAAATTTCGGGAACTGTGATCGACACATCTTCAGGATATCCGATATACGGCGTGGTCTATAAGGGCACCGACTCAGGAATAAAAAACAAAATTGATATTGAAAAAGATGAAATAAATAAAACCGATTTTATTGTCGGCAAGGAATACTATTTCGGTGTTGCGGCTTTTTATTACAATTCAAATGAAAATAAAATTCTTGAATCTCCGGTAAGTACTATCTCGGCAATTTATAAGGAAAATTATTCGGGCCCTAAATTTGGAGATTCAATTATTGTGAATAAGATAAAAGGGATAGGATCATTAAGCTTAGTTGTACAAGTTGAAGATCCTGAAGAAATAACAGGACACGATTATAAAATATGGTTTACTGCACAGTACGATTCTATCAATTGGAATCTAAGTGATTTGCAAACCGGCGAAATTATAATTGAAAATGAAAACCTTTTAACTTATTCAAACTATAATAATAGTTATCACTATTACCGGGGTAATGGCAAATATTATAAAGCAAAGGGTTTGAATATTTATATTGAGGGGATCCCCGAAACAATTAATAATATTGAAGTAGTTGCTAATCAATCTGGAAAATTAGAACCTTCCGAAGGGGGCGCTCTTCCGGAAGCAGGCTTCCCGAGTATTAGTCCTACGGACAGACAGCAGGAAGGAGACGGAATCTGGCTTTTCCATACAGGCGATAACGGTGGTACTTTTGACAACGGGAACAGAAGTTCTTATAGTGCTTTTCAGGCACGCTCATTGCGTAACGACAATCGCAATAGATTGATACCTTATGATTGGGAAATGCGTTTTACTTCTGAAGGATCTTGGGCTGTTAGAGCTTTTCAGGACGGACTTTTAGTAAAGGTTCCTTTTGAACTTTGGTGTATTGGAATTAACTCGCCCGATGATCCGCGTGACGATTACAGAATGGTACCATGGATACTGGATAACGGGGAAGATTTTACTTACAACCTCGAAAGCTGGGGACAGGCATCAACAAACCCTGATAATAATTATGAGCATTCGGTTTCCGGCGGTGATGACGATCCGTTTACCGATTGGATCTACTGGATTAATCCTGATAACATAACTCCGGGTTCATTAGGTTATGATACATTTGTATCCACACTTGATTTGGTTAGTAATGATGATGGTACTTACGACTATGGCGGGCATGAGGTAATGGCAAGAACCGTACTTATAAATTTAAACGGGGGGAGCAGACCGCCGTTTAATCAGGACATGCCCGAAACTGGGACAATATTTAGAATTACCTCAGGTAAATATGTTATACCGGGTGTTGATGAATATGAATTTACTACTACATCTATTGAAAATTATCTTAGTGAAATTTCAACCGAAAATAAATTTACACTCTCACAGAATTTCCCGAATCCGTTTAACCCGACTACAAAAATTAAATATAAAATACCGTTGGAAAATGTATTCGGAGTTAAAAATCTTCCCGTAAAATTAATTGTTTACGATATTCTCGGAAGCGAAGTTAATACTCTTGTTAATACAATGCAGCCGCCGGGAGATTATGAAGTAAATTTTAATGCATCTAATTATTCCAGCGGTGTTTATATATATATGTTAAGTGCTGGTGATTATAGGAATGTGAAAAAAATGGTGATTCTTAAATGAAAAAATTAAAATATTTATTGCTAATAACTTTAATCCTCACTTCATCAATTCAATTGAATGCCGAAGGAGATCAAAGATATCGGCAGAAAAAATTGTATAAGTCCAACGGCCAGCCTGGATACGCTATATTTAACATCAATAATATATCTACATATTTCAAAAATGACGGTAAATCAGATATTGTCCCTGACGGTAATTCGGGATTTGAATATCCCAAAGGAACAAATAAACATTCCTTTTTTCAAAGCGGGTTTTTATACGGCGGAAAAGTTGACGGTGAAATTAGAGTGGGTGGTTCAACATACAATCAAGGCCAGGTTCCGGGAAGAATAATTAGCGAAGGTGTTGCCGAGGATACTGAATTGCCTCACGTTAGAATTTATAGAGTGAGAAGATATTATTTAACTGCGGATCTTAGCGGAGATATTTTAATTCAAACAAATTTTCCCTACACCTATCCTAATCCCAAGTATATAGAATCTAATTTACAGCATGATATTTTTGAACAGTATGAGAAAGACTGGATCGAATGGCCTGCGATTTATGGGGCTCCATTTGAAGATAAAAACCTAAATGGTACTTATGAACCTGAGATTGATATTCCCGGTGTCCCTGGTGCGGATCAGACTATATGGTTTGTATGCAATGATATCGATGTTCAAGTATCAAAATCATTATATGGTTCTCCCCCGATTGGTATTGAAATGCAGGCAACTATCTGGGGATATAAGAACGGTGAGGTGCTCTCAAATGCAATGTTCAGAAAATATATAATTATTAATAAAAGCGGAAAAACAATAACCGATATGTACGCGTCAATGTGGTCAGACGCCGAGATTGGAGACGCAACAGATGATTTTACAGGATGCGATACAACAATTGATCTGGCTTATGTTTATAACGGTGAAGAGTTTGATCATAAGTTTGATTATGTATATGGTGAACCTGTACCGGCCGCTGGGTTTAAACTAGTTCAGGGACCAATAATAAACGGAAGTAATAATGATTTTGCACAAAGAAATGGACAAATAATTTATGGGAAGAAAAACCTAGGGTATACTGCTTTCGCTGTGTTTGTTTGCGGCGATCCGGTATTTTATGATCCAAGGCTGGGAGATTATGAATACGGTACACTTTCAATGTATAATTTTATGCAGGGGAAAATCGGTTCTACCGGTCAGGAATTTGTAGATCCTAATACAGGTATTAAAACATCGTTCTGCTTAGCCGGTGATCCGATTAAAAACGAAGGGTGGATTGACGGTCAGCTTCATCCGCCTGGATGCAGGGTATTTGTTGCTTCTGCAGGACCTTATGAAATGGCCCCCGGCGATACTCAGGAAGTAATATATGCGCAGATTGCGGCTGTTGGGAATAACCGGTGGGAGAGTCTGAAACTTCTTAGATACTACAGCTCGCTGATTAATACCTCTGAAGATTTTAAATATGAAATTGAACCTCCGGCAATTACGGATACATATAACGGGATTAGTGATAATATTTATTTTGAATGGGATAATAATTCTGAAAACAATAAATATGATAATTATGAATTTCAAGGATATAGAGTTTATCAATATTTGTCAGACGATATTATTCTAAAAAATGCCGGGACAGAAATTGCTCTATTTGATACGAAGGACGGTATTAAAGATATATTCGGAACTGTTAGTGACACATCATCCGGATATCCGATTGAGGGTATAGTTTATAATGGGAATGATAGAGGCATTAAAAATTACATAGAAATTGAAAATGACTATATTAAAAATACTGATTTTATAATCGGCAAAGAATATTACTTCGGTGTCGCGGCATATTATTATGATGCTGCAAATAATAAAACAATTGAATCCAAAGCAAGTGTATTTAAGGCTGTTTATAAAAATAATTATAACGGTCCCAAGATAGGGGACATTATTGAATTAGACCATACAATTGGAATTGGTACATTACAGCTGTTTATTGAGATTGATGATCCTTCAAAAATAACCGGACATAAATATAAATTTTGGTTTTCTTCTATTGAAGATACCGTGAGATGGAATTTAACGGATTTAAATACGAATGAGATTTTAATATCCGACAGAAAATTCTCAAGACATTATTCTACTTTTCCATCCCCGCACAGTTACTCGATACCGGATTTATTAACAATCGACGGGTTAAAAATTTCAATTGAAAATGAAACCGAGCCTATTACAAATTTTGAGGTTGTGGCTAATCAATTAGGACCGTTAGATCCCCCCGAAGGCGCAGCAGCTGAGTTTCAAGGTTTCCCTGGGTCAAGGCCGACAGAGCGCCAGCAAGTTGGAGAAGGTGAATGGATGTTCCATACCGGTGATAACGGCGGTACTTTCGACGGCGGTACCAGAGGTTCATATGAGGCTTTTAAACAGAGATCAATTCGCGGCGATGATAAAGACAGACTTTCACCTTATGATTGGGAGATGAGATTTACTGGACAGAAATCATATTCAGTAAGAGCATATCAGGACGGAGCTGTTGTAGAAGTTCCGTTTGAACTTTGGTGTATTGGAATCAATACGCCTGATGATCCTAGCGATGATTATAGAATTATTCCATGGATGATAGATAATGGAGAAGACTTTACATTTAACCTTGAAAGCTGGGGGCAGTCTTCAACCAATCCTTCGAGAAATTATGAACATTCCGTATCCGGCGGTGATAATGATCCATTCACAGATTGGATTTACTGGATAAGGCCGGATGACACTACTCCGGGTACAACTGGCTATGATAAATTTGTATCCGAACTTGATTTGGTGAATATGAATGAAGGAACATATGATTTCGGCGGTTATGAAATAATGGCTAGAACTGTTCTTGTAAATCATAATGGCGGCAGCAAACCTCCGTTTAATCAGGATCTGCCTGAGACAGGGACAATTTTTAGAATTACTTCCGGCAAATTTGTAAAACCCGGAGTTGATGAATACGAGTTTTCAACAAAATCAATAAATGAATATTTGAACGAAATATCATTAGTAAATAAATTTACGGTATCTCAAAATTTTCCTAATCCGTTTAATCCATCAACAAAAATTAAATATAAAATTCCTTTGGAAAATGTATTCGGGGTGAAAAATCTTCCCGTAAAAATAATTGTTTATGACATTCTAGGTAGAGAGGTAGCAAAACTTTTGGATACAAGTCAGCCGCCCGGAGAATATGAAGTGACATTTAATGCCGCCGTGTATTCAAGCGGAGTATATATTTATCAATTAACCGCCGGTGATTTTAGAGAAGTTAAGAAAATGGTTCTTCTAAAATAAATTAATCATTAAGTCTGTGTTTATTAAAAAATTTAATTGTCTCTTCGGAGGTATCAATTTCTTTGTTCCTGTACAAAGCGTGCACTCCTCTTATAATTTTATATAACACAACTTCTTTTGCACCGCTGCAGTTTTCATAAGTTAATTTTTCAACGTCTATATGATCCACGCTGTCCGGAAACATTTCTGAAACCGGCTCACCTGAGCAATTACTTAATCCCGCCCACTTTTTGAACAGGTCCGGAATTGCTAAAAAAGCGAATTCGGTATTTGGCAGACCTTCCCAATTTACGTCCTTATCGTCAGTTCCGTTAAACATAACTATGTTAACCGGTTTTTTCGGATAACAAGCCGAAGCAACAGGAAGGCGCATTGTTCCTACATATGAGGCAAATGCCGCAAATACTTCCGCTCTTCTGCACGCAAGCTGATTTACAAGTATTCCTCCCTGCGACCAGCCCCATGCATATACTCTTGTAGTGTCGATGTTGTATTGCTTTTTCATTTTTTCAAGTAAAAAATCAATGAACTTAACATCATCAATTCCAATCTGCTCAACATACTGACAATTACATCCGTCGCTCCAGAAACCGTCGTAGCTGTTTGGGTATACCACAATATATCCTTCATCTTCTCCTAGTTGATCGAAACCGGAAAACTGCTGTGTGCCTGCAGCGTCAATACCAATGCCGTGAATTGCAAACATTAGCGGCGCCGGTTTATTCGCGTTATAATTTTTAGGAAGATGTACTATATATGTTCTGTCTTCGAAATTTGTGTTGTCGAAGTTGGGGAGCTCAGAGATATTACTTTCATTATTGCATCCGCTTAATACAACTATTAAACATAAGGCAATGTTGAAAAATCTATAATTCAGTTTCATAATATTCTTTATATAATTTATAATTCTATTCATCTAATTTATGTTTGCTGAAAAAATTAATTGTCTCAACCGAAAAATCAAATTCCGGATTTCTATAAAGTAAGTGTTCGCCTCTCAAGATTTTGTATAAAACTAATTCTTTATTTGATGAACATTCCTCGTATCTAATTCTTTCAACATCAATTTGAATTACTTTATCGGGAAGATTTACAGTAGATAGCGAATCGGTGCATCCGTTGAATCCCGCCCATTTTTTAAATAGATCGGGGATTGCTAAAAACGCAAACGAACTGTTTGTTAAACCGTTCCAGCGAGCGTCCAGATCAAGCGTACCGTTCATTATAATCATGTTAACAGGTTTTTGAGGCGAGCAGGTTTTTGCCAATAATTCACGCATGCTTCCGATGTAAGAAGAAAATGCAGCGAAAATTTCAGACCGTTTGCAGGCGAGATGCTGAACAAACGAAGCTCCCTGTGAAATGCCTAAAGCATAAACTCTGGAAGTATCAATCGAATATTGTTTCATTATTTTATTCAGCAAATAATCAACATACCCAATATCGTCAACCCCCTGCTCTTCCAATCCGTAACAGCCGCACCCGTCTGTCCAATATCCTTTATCCTCAATACTGTTGGGATATACAACAATATACCGCTCAGATTTCCCGAGTTCGTCCAAATCCGTTAGTCTTTGCGTATCATTGGCATTAATACTAAATCCGTGAAAAGCAAAAATTAAAGGGGACGGATTATTCACATCATAATTTTCAGGAACAGATAATAAATATGTCCTGTTTTCAAAATTCGTATCTAACTTTTTATCAGGTTCATTTGGTTTCTCATCATTGCAGCCGGTTAGAACAATAGTAATTAGCAAAAATAAGATGTATCTAAATGATTGCATTCCTCCCCCGGAAATTACTTGGTTAATAGTATGTGAACTCTTCTTAAAAAACAATTGATAAATTAATGCACAATAATGTTTCCGTTTATTACTTTCGGTAATTCGGCACGTCTAAAAAATCATTAAATAGTTGCTTAATTATTGCCTTGTCAGTGCTAAGTAATTAAATATATTTATGCTTCCTTAATATCTTTATTTGGTATATATAATGAAAAAACATGTACTTATTATAATTCTGATTTCAGCGTTTTCGGCGAACCTTGTTTTTAGCGAAGGGGAAAAAGATAATAATTCCCGGAAGATTAATGGAAAACCGGATTTTACATTTTTTGACATCAATAATATTTCAACTTTTATTTATAATGACGGCGGAACGGATTTTAATCTTTTGCAGGGTTCCGGTTTTGAATATCCAAAAGGCAGCAGAAAAGCACTTGTTTTTAGCTCCGGATTGGTTTGGGGCGCTAAATATAACGGTCAGGTTAGAGTCGGCGGTTCAACATTTAAGCAAGGATTAGTAGGCGGGAAAATTTTACCGGACGGATCAGCTGAAAATTTTAACGCAGACAATGTTAGGATTTACAGGGTTAGAAGAGATTTTGCGGATTTAAATAACCGGGAAAATGTTGATGTAAGCGCTGAAATAAATGACCAGCAAGGTTCGGCCAAACAAATAAGAGATCAATATATAAAGGATTGGAATGAATGGCCCGCAAATGACGGCGCGCCTTTCGAGGATATTAATAATGACGGATTTTATAATGCGGATATTGATATTCCGGGCATTCCAGGTGCTGATCAGACAATTTGGTATGTTGCAAATGATCTTGATTCATATTTTACTTTTGAACTTTACGGTTCGCCTCCGCTGGGTATAGAAATGCAGGCTACATTTTGGGGTTACTCAAATAATACTCCGGCCGATAATATGATGTTCAGACGTTATGTAATTATAAATAAAAGTAATGTTCCGTTTGAGGATATGTATTTGTCGCTCTGGATGGATCCGGATATTGGAGATGCCGGCGATGATCTTGTTGGCTGCGATACAATTTCAAATCTTGGCTACGCGTATAATTCATCATATTTTGACGCGACTTACGGAAATGAGGCGCCTGCTATCGGATTCAAAATTCTGCAGGGTCCTAAAACACCCGCTTCGCTGGATGAATCAGCTAAATTTTTCGGGAATAAAATTAATGGGATGAAAAATATTGAAATGACATCTTTTCATTACTTGTTTAAATGCTGCCCTCCAAATTACGGAGATCCTGTTTACGGAGTTTACGATCTCGGCTCCATGGATTGGTATGAATATATGAAGGGCAATTTAAGAACCGGAGACAAATTCTTAGTTCCCGAAAGATTCGGAGGCGGATCTTCAACTTTTCCTTATTCTGGTAATCCGGTTGCAGGTACGGGATGGATTGACGGAATTGATATTGAACCAAGCGATAGAAGAATGGGTATTGGAACAGGACCTTTTACAATGGCTCCCGGGGATACTCAGGAAGTTATTTACGCGCATATTGCCGCCGGCGGAACTAACGGTGTTAATTCAATAACCGCAGTATCGCTTATTAAACAATATTCCGATTACGCTCAATTATTATATGATTCGGATTTTATTACAGGTTTGGAAATATCCAATCCAAGCGTTCAAGTTTATGAAATGGATAAAGCAATTGGACTTGCATGGGGAAGCAATGCCGATTTAATTAACAAGGTTGAAACCTTTGAGAAAAAAGGGTATAAATTTCAGGGTTATAATGTATACCAGTTTTCTTACCCTGCAGAAGAAACAAAGAATGCTATTAGGATTGCTACTTTTGATATTATAGACGGGATTACTCAAATACTTGATGCGGATGGTAATGTTGAACAGTTTGGTTCGGACTCGGGAATTTTAAGAAATATAATTATCAACCGGGATTATATAAATGATACCGAACTTGTAAACGGTAAGGAGTATTATTTCGGTGTTGCTTCTTATACCTATAACAGTGAAATAATATCCGGATTCAAATCAACGGAATCATTCCCTGAAATATTTTCAATAAGACCAAGAGGTTACAGTCCTGGATTTTCTTCACCAATTAAAGTTAGTGAGAACTTGAATATTGAACATACATTTGGATCCGGCAACGCGCTGCTTAATGCTGCCGTCATTTCTCCTGAAAAATTAAGCGGAAATTCTTACATAATTAACTTTAATAGTAGTAACGATAATTCTTTAGAAATTATTATCACAAATGAAAATACAAACGAACAAGTATTTTCAGGTATGTTTATAAAAATTGAGCAATCCGAAAATATTACTTTCGACGGAGTAAGTTTGGAAATAAATAATAAATCAAATGGATCTGATTCATTCAACTACCTTTCTGACGATGATATTTATAAATTTTCAACTACAGCTGTATCATTCGATAAAAATAAAGCAGTTGTCGATTCAGATGAAATAAATATATTCCCTAATCCGTATTATTATAAAGTTGAGTCAACCGGGTTATTAAAGTATCCTGATTATGTTACAATATCGCATCTGCCTCAAAATGCCGTTATAAAAATATTCAACTTAAACGGACAACTGATGAACTCAATTAATAAAAATACCAATAACCAGTTTATTACATGGGATCTGTTCACAAAATGGGGGAGAAGAATTCCTCCGGGATTATACATAATTTATATTGATATGCCTGATATAGGAGCTTCCAAAATTCTGAAACTTGCGGTTATTTAACGGTAATTAGAAATTTCTATGAACCAAAGTAAAATTAATGAATAAATTTATTTTTAATTTCGTTTCCTTAATACCAATAGGAATAACAAATAATTACTAGTACTTATTATTGCGCAGCTATTTGAAACAATTAGTTTGGTGTTTAGGTGGAGTAACTTTATCCCTAGATTCCAATGAATTTATTCGTAATCCGGTTAAAGATTAAACAATTATTTATGAAAATAAATAAATAAACTTTTCTTGCTAATTCTAAATATAAGTGTTAAATTAAGCATTCTAATTCGCCCTTAAAGGGCGATTTTTGTTTGTATGGATCAAAAAAAGAAAATATTACAAGAAAAAATAGCGCAAACCGTACAAAAATACGGTTGTTTGTTGGTAGATTCTGTCTTCAGAGGAAGTCATAGTATACCCGTGCTCGAAATTTATATTGATAACGAACAAGGAGTTACAATTGAACTTTGTTCCGAAATCAGCAGAGAAATCAATGAAATAATTGAAAGCGCGGAATTATTACCGGCAAATTTCAGGCTCGATGTTTCTTCTCCCGGTGTTGACAGACCGTTAAAATTTCTCATTCAATACAAAAAACATCTAAACAGAAATTTTGAAGTGGTATATCTTATCGGCGAAGAAAAACAAATTTTTAATGGTAAGTTAAAAAGTATTAATGGTGAAAAATTAATTTTCGAATCCCCTAAATCTGAAATAGAAATTGATTTTAACTCTATACAGACAGCAAAAGTTTTAATTAGTTTTTGATCACGGAGGAATACAATGAATTCAGAGATAGTTGAATCTTTCTCTCAAATGGTAAGAGAAAAAAGTCTTGATAAAGACGTTCTTGCCGGCATTATAGAAGAAATTTTCGGGCTTATGGTTAAAAAGAAATACGGACCCGAAGCAGTTTTTGATGTTGTTGTTAATATGGATAAAGGCGATATAGAAATATTTCTTGAAAGAGAAATTGTTGATGTAGTTGAAGATCCGAACAGACAAATCAGTATTGAAGAAGTTAATGAAAAAGGTAATGAAGAAGAACTTGAAGTTGGCGAAGACTTTGTTGAAAAACTGGAACTCGTAACTTTTGGGCGCAGACTTATAAATCTTGCGCGTCAAAGTTTAAATCAGAAAATCCGTGAAATAGAAAAAGATATTATTTTTAATGAATACGGCGATATGCAGGGTGAAATAGTTGTCGGTGATATTTACCAGGTCCGCAGAAATGATGTTTTAGTTAATCACAATAAAAATGAACTGCTTCTGCCCCGCAATGAACAGATTCCCCGTGAAAGATATAGAAAAGGAGATACTGTCCGCGCCGTTGTTAAAGAAGTTAAAAAAACTCAGAACGGACCGGTTATAATAATTTCCCGCGGAGATAATTTATTTTTAAGAAGATTATTTGAAATAGAAATTCCCGAAATATATGACGGCGTAATTGAAATCAAAGGAATTGCGCGCGAACCGGGCGAAAGAGCAAAAGTCGCCGTTGAATCGCAAGACGCTAGAATTGATGCCGTTGGCGCCTGCGTTGGTATGAAAGGCGTAAGAATTCACGCAATTGTGCGCGAATTAAATAATGAAAATATAGATGTTATTAATTATTCGGAAGATCCTTTAACATATATTCAGCGGGCGTTGGCTCCGGCTAAATTAAAACAGATTGATTTGGATGAGGATGAAAAAAAATGTACCGTAGTTGCAGATAGCGATCAAGTCTCACTTATTGTTGGCAGAAACGGTGTTAATATAAGATTGGCAATGAAACTTACCGGTTATGATATTGACGTTATTCGTGAAGAAAAACCGTTTGACGAATATGAAGATGATATTGAATTAGTAGATCTTAAAGAAGAATTAGGCGCTGAGATTGTTGATTTATTGATTAACAATAGGTATGATACTGCCGTTGAAGTTCTTTCGGCAGGTGTTGATAAACTTAAAGAAATTGAAGGTCTTGCTGAAGGCAAAGCTGAAGAAATCATAGAAATAATTAAGAACCAATTTGAAGAAGAAGAATAAAGTTAATCTAAAAAAGCAGGTAATTTTAATATGCCGGAAAATACGAAAGAAAAAAAATTAAGAATCTACAAATATGCTTCAGAATATAATCTTGCAACTGAATCTTTAGTCGATTTCTTGAATGAGAAAGGTTACAAGGTTAAATCTCATATGTCCGTTCTTACTGATGATATGCTTGCCGATATTCAGATAAAGTTTAAAAAAGATATTGAAAAAGCTGAAAAACATTATAAGAAAATATCAGATTTTAATAAGAAAAGATCAGATAAAACAGAAACTGAAGAAGAAACTGCTCCGGAAGTTAAACAAGTTGAAGTACAACCAGTAGAAATAACCGCAGAAGTTACCGAAGAAGTTTCTGAAGAGACTGAAACACCTGAAATTGTAGAAGAGGTTCAATCTGCTGATGATTCTCCGGCGCAAGATGTTGAAACTGAAACAGTAGAGGAAGAAAAAACAGAAGTTGTTGAACCGGAACCTGCTGAAGAAGGTTCATACCAAACTCAAGCCGAAAGAGATTTAAGAAATAGAAAAACAGGTTTAAAAGTTGTTGGTAAAATGGATCTGGACGCCGGGAAGAAAAAACCTGCTCCTGAAAAACCCGTTGATAAAAAAGATGCCGCAAAACCTGCTGTCACTTCTACTTCCGCGGCTGAAGATGAAGAAGCTAAAAAGAAAAAGAAAAAGAAAAAATTAAAAGCTAAGAAAAAAGCTGAAGTCGGTCCCGAAGAAATAATTAAGGCAAAGAAAAAACGTAAAGCCAAAAAGCAGGAAGTTGATAAAAAAGAAGTTGAAGCTGCGATTAAACGCACAATGATGAGTATGGATGAGTCGGGAGTAGGCGACCGCGCTAGCGCAAAAAGGAAAAAAAGAAGAGAGAAACTTGAAATTCAGGAACGTATTGAAGAAGAAAAACTAGCAGCTTCAAAAACTACTATAAAGGTTACCGAATTTATTGCCGTTAACGAAATGGCGAACTTAATGAATGTTTCGGTAAGTGAAGTTATTCAAAAATGTATTGGACTTGGATTGATGGTTTCAATTAATCAAAGACTTGATACCGAAACAATTACACTGGTTGCTGATGAATTCGGATTTGAAGTTGAATTCCAGGAAGAATTTACAGCAGAAGTGCTTGAAGATTTTGAAGATGAAGAAGAAACATTAAAACCTCGTCCTCCTGTTGTAACTATAATGGGGCACGTTGATCACGGTAAAACATCGCTTCTTGATTATATAAGAAAAGCAAATGTTGTCGCCGGCGAATCCGGTGGCATTACACAGCATATAGGCGCATACAGAGTACAGCTTGAAGATAGCAGATACGTTACATTCCTCGATACTCCCGGCCACGAAGCTTTTACGGCTATGCGTGCCAGAGGCGCAAGTGTTACGGATATAGTAATTCTTATTGTAGCGGCAGATGATGCAGTTATGCCGCAGACTGTCGAAGCTATAAATCATGCTCAGGCAGCCGGCGTACCTATAATTATTGCAATAAATAAAATTGATAAACCAAACTCCAACATAGAAAAAATCAAACAGCAGCTTGCCGATAGAAATGTTCTTGTTGAGGAATGGGGCGGTAAATATCAGAGTGTTGAAATTTCCGCTAAGCAAGGTATTAATATAGATACGCTTTTGGAAAAAGTTTCTCTCGAAGCCGAGCTGCTTGAATTAAAAGCTAACCCCGATAGAAATGCCCGCGGTACGGTAGTTGAATCTCAGCTTGATAAAGGAAGAGGTATAACAGCTACTGTACTTGTGCAAAAAGGAACTTTGAAAGTAGGAGATATATTTGTTGCCGGTAATTATCACGGCCGTGTTAGAGCAATGTTTGATGAAAGAAATAATAAAGTAAGCCAGGCTGATCCTTCAACCCCGGTATTAGTACTCGGATTTGAAGGTACTCCCCAGGCCGGCGACTCGTTGATCGTACTTGATACCGAACGCGAAGCAAGAGAAGTTGCCGTTAAACGTCAGCAGCTTAAACGTGAACAGGATCAGCGTCAAATCAAACTTATTACACTTGACGAAATTGCAAATCAAATCAGCCAGGGCGGCTATAAAGAATTACCGCTTGTTGTTAAAGGCGATGTTGATGGTTCGGTTGAAGCTCTTGCCGATTCATTAATGAAACTCTCAAATAAAGAAGTTGCCGTTAAGGTTATACATAGAGGCGTGGGCGCAATTTCAGAGGGAGATGTTTTATTAGCGGCGGCATCACACGCGATTATTATTGGTTTCCATGTACGTCCCAACTTAAACGCACGTAAATTGGCCGAAGCGGAAAAAGTAGATATTAGATTATATAATGTTATTTATGATGCAATCAACGAAGTTAAATCAGCTCTTGAAGGAATGCTTTCACCTGTTCTTTCGGAAGAAATGGTTGCCACCGTTGAAGTTCGCGATACATTCAAAGTTCCTAAGGTTGGAACTATTGCTGGATGTTATGTAACCGACGGCAAGATTACAAGAAACAGTAAAATCAGATTAGTACGCGACGGAATTGTTGCATATGAAGGCGAACTTTCTCAGTTAAGAAGATTTAAAGACGACGTGAAAGAAGTTGACGCCGGTTATGAATGCGGTATTAATATTGCGAACTTTAATGATATTAAGGTCGGCGATATTATTGAAGCTTATAAAATAATTGAAACTAAGAAAAAGTTAGAACAATAATGTCTGTTAGATTAGATAAAGTTGCGAGCCTTGTAAAAGAAGAAATTAGTTTAATCTTTCTTCATAAAATTCAGGACCCTTCTTTAGGGCTTATTACTATTACTAGCGTTAAAGTTAGTCCGGATTTAAAAAATGCGAAAGTTTATATCTCAATTTACAATAAAGAGAAAAGAGATGAGCTTCTGCAGAAGGTGAACGATATAAAAGGATTTATAAAGTCGCAGCTGGCTCAAAGAATTAAAAATTTTAGATTTATACCTGACCTGGCTTTTTATATTGACGATACACTTGACTATGTAGAAAAAATGGACGGATTGTTTAAAGAAATTCATAAAAATGATAACAAAAACAACGAATGATTTTTCCGATTTAGATTTCCTTGCTGGAGAAGTTATTCTGATTGATAAAACGAAAGGATTAACATCCTTCAGTGTTGTTCATAAAATTAGAAAAGCTGTAAATGTTAAAAAAGTAGGACATGCCGGAACACTTGATCCGGAAGCGACCGGACTTCTGATAATTTGTACCGGAAAAAAAACTAAAGAGATTTATAAATACCAGGAAAGTGAAAAAACTTATACGGGTATAATTTCTTTAGGTAAAAGTTCTGCTTCAATGGATGCGGAAACTGAATTCAGCGAAGAAAAAAGTTTAATAGGAATAGGGAGTGATGATATTGAAAATGTCAGAAAATCATTCCTTGGTAATATTCAGCAAATGCCGCCGATGTATTCGGCAATTAAACATAAAGGTAAATCTCTTTACGAATACGCCCGTAAAGGAGTAGAAATAAAAAGAGAACTTAGAGATGTTACGGTTTCTAAGTTTGAAATATTAAAAACCGATTTGCCGGATATTTATTTTGAAATTGTGTGTTCTAAAGGAACATATATTCGTGTTATCGCGGATGATTTTGGAAAAAAACTCGGCTGCGGAGCTTATTTGAAAAGTTTGAGAAGAACCGCTATCGGAAGTTATAAAGTTGATGACGCTTTGGAAATAAATGATTTCAGAACTATTGCGGAAAAAACTACAGCAGCCTGATTTTATTGGAAGGATTCTTAAAGAGAAATTGATTTATGATAAAAGTTTTTCGCGATATTTCCGAAATTATAAAAGATGAAAATACTGCAGTAACAATAGGTACTTTCGACGGTCTGCATATTGGTCATCAGAATATATTAAATGTTCTTAATAATAAAGCTAAACAAAACAATTGCAGAACCTTTGTCGTTACGTTTGAGCCGCATCCTAGATTAGTTTTATCAAAGGAAAACGGCATTAAAATTTTAACACCTATTAACGAGAAAATTAAAGTATTTGAAAACTCTGGTGTTGAAAATTTATTGATAGTTAATTTTACTAAAGAGTTTTCACGGCAGACTTCTGTAGAGTTCATTGAAAATTTGATAATTGACAAAATCGGCGCTAAAGAAATTGTAATCGGTTATGACCATAAATTCGGTAAAGATAGAGGAGGCGACGAGTCTACTTTCCGTCGGCTTGCCGATAAACATAATTTTGAGCTTACTGTTGTTTCAGCAAAAACTATTAACGATGAAATTGTAAGCAGTACAAAAATTCGTCATGCATTAATTAACGGCGATCTGGATAAAGTTAATTCATACTTAAACAGGAATTATTTCATTTTCGGAAAAGTTGTAAAAGGTGCCGGAAGAGGAAAAACGTTAGGGTTCCCGACAGCTAATATTCAATTGTTTGATGAAAAAAAACTTATTCCCAAAACCGGCGTTTACGCGGTAAGGAGCCTGATTGCCGGTAAAACAGTATTCGGAGTAATGAATATAGGCGTTAGACCGACATTTGAGAATCTGGACGAACCGGTTATTGAAGTGCATTTGTTTGATTTTAATAAAGATATTTACGGTGAAAGTATCGAACTGGAATTATTAAAAAGAATTCGTGACGAAAAAAAATATTCGTCAAAAGAAGAACTTGTAAATCAAATTGAAAAAGATAAAAAACACGCGGTAGAAATTATAAATAAATTAGTTAATTAATCCCGGGTTATTCTGGGGTTTAATCGAAATAATAATAAGGAGCAGTAAAATGAACTTAACAAAAGAAAAAAAAGAAGAAATAATTAAAAAATTCGGTAAAGACGCAAATGACAGCGGCACTGCAGAAGTGCAGGTGGCTCTTCTTACCGAAAAAATTAATAACTTAACCGATCATTTCTCTGAGCATAAAAAAGATCACGCTTCAAGAAGAGGTTTAATGATGATGGTTGGTAAAAGAAGAAGATTGCTTGATTATCTGCGCAGTAAAGATATCGAAAGATACAGAGCAATTATAAAAGAACTTAACTTAAGAAAATAAAAGGATTATTTAATGATATACACAAAAGAAATTGAGATTGGCGGAAAGATACTTTCGATTGAAACAGGTAGATACGCAAAGCAAGCTAACGGTTCAGTGATGGTACGTTATGCAGATACAATGGTGCTTGTTACGGCTGTTGCATCAAATAAAGCCGCGGAAGGTTTGGATTATTTTCCGCTTTCTGTTGAATACAGAGAAAAAGCTTTTGCAGCCGGAAAAATTCCGGGTGGTTTCTTTAAAAGAGAAGGAAGACCCACTGAAAAAGAAATATTGAGCTCCAGATTAATTGACAGACCTATTAGACCTTTATTCCCTGACAATTTTAAAAACGATACTCAAATTATTGCATTGGTATACTCTTACGACGGTGAAAATGATGCAGATATTGTTGCCGCAATTGGCGCTTCGGCTGCATTAGTAATTTCTGATATCCCTTTTCTTGAACCAATTGCAGAAATTAGAGTGGGTAGAATCGACGGTAAATTTGTTGTTAATCCTACTCATCAGGAAATTGAAAAAGGCGATATGGAATTGATTGTTGCCGGTACTGCCGATTCAATTATGATGGTGGAAGGAGAAGCAAAAGAAGTTAACGAAGAAGATATGCTGGCCGCTCTTAAATTTGCGCAGGTCGAAATTAAAAGAATTGTTCAGCTTCAATTAGAACTGCAGGCAGCGTGCGGAAAACCTAAAATGGAAGTCGAATCTAAAATTGTTGATGAGCAATTGGTTAAAGATGTTAAAGATTTGGCTTACAATAAATATTCGGAAATCGTATCTGCAGTTCTTGCTAAAGAAGAACGTTATTCAAAAAACGATGAACTGAATAAAGAAGTATTGGATGCTCTTGCCGAAAAATATCCCGAGCAGGAAAAAACAATTAAAGAAATTCTTCATGATATTGAAAAAGAATTGATGCGCAAAAGAATTCTGAATGAAGGCAAAAGACTCGACGGCAGAACCACTACTGAAATACGCCCTATTTCAATTGACTTAAGCGTACTTCCTAGAACTCATAGTTCCGCTTTATTTACAAGAGGCGAAACTCAAAGTTTAATGACTCTTACTTTGGGAACCAAGGGCGATGAGCAGATAATTGACGGACTTCATGAAGAATACAAAAAACGTTTCCTTCTTCATTATAACTTCCCACCGTTCTGCGTTGGTGAAACTGGCCGATTCGGCGGTACAGGAAGAAGAGAAGTTGGTCACGGCAATCTTGCAGAAAGATCATTGAAACATATTCTTCCTAATGAAGCTGCATTCCCCTACATTATTCGTCTTAACTCCGATATTTTGGAATCAAACGGATCATCTTCAATGGCTACTGTTTGTTCGGGATCGCTTGCATTAATGGAAGGCGGCGTACCCGTTAAATGCGCTATTGCCGGAATTGCAATGGGACTTGTAAAAGAAGAAAATCAATTTGCGGTTCTTTCAGATATTCTGGGAAATGAAGATCACCTCGGCGATATGGATTTTAAAGTTGCCGGTTCTGAAAACGGTATAACCGGATTCCAAATGGATATAAAAATTCAAGGAATATCTTTTGAAATTATGGAAAAAGCTCTTCATCAAGCCAAAGAAGGAAGAATGCACATCTTAGGCAAAATGAACGAAGTTATCTCCAAACCTAAAGAAAGCATATCATCTTTTGCTCCGACTTTATTATCTACTAAAATTCCTGTCGATAAAATCGGATCATTGATTGGACCCGGCGGAAAAGTTATTCAGGGTATCCAAAAAGATTTCGGAGTTGAAATTAATATTGACGAAGACGGTACTGTAAGTATTGCCAGTGTAAATTCCGAAAGCGCTCGAAACGCAAAAGAATATATTAGAAAAATGATGGAAGTTCCTATTGTAGGTAAAACATACGTAGGTAAAATTATGAAGACGGCCGAATTCGGTGCTTTCGTGGAAATTTTACCCGGAACGCAAGGCCTTTTGCATATTTCGCAAATTGATGTGAAACGCGTTGATAAAGTTGAAGATGTATTGAAAGTAGGAGACGAAATTAAAGTTAAACTGTTAAAAATTGAAAACGGAAAGTTCAGCCTTTCCCGTAAAGTTTTAATGACAGAAGAAAAAGAAGAGCAAAAAGATTAAATAATTTTTGCGGAAAAATGCTGAATACTTTTTATTCAGCATTTTTTGTTTTTAAACATAATGATATTGTTTTATCAGAAAGTATTAAATGAAAGTCGGAAATATAGATTTAGGGGAAAAATTATTTGTAGCTCCTATGGCGGATGTAAGTGATCATCCTTTCAGAATAATTGCGAAGGAATTCGGCGCCGGCTTAACGTTTACTCAAATGGTTAGCGCCAGAGGAGTAATTGAAAATGATTTTGGTACATTAAGACGGCTTGTTTTCAGCAGAAATGAACAGCCGGTCGGAGTTCAAATTCTCGGCAATAATCCGGTTATTCTAAAAAATGCCGTAAAAGAACTCGTAAAATATTCCCCGGATTTAATTGATCTTAATTGCGGATGCCCTGTTAGTAAGGTTACTAAGCATGATATGGGCGCCAGTTTGCTTGATGATCCTAAACTTATAGGCAAGCTTGTTAAAAGCATGGTTGAAGGCGCTAACGGTGTTCCTATTTCAATTAAGATTAGACTGGGTAAAGATAAAAAAAACATTAATGTTTTAGATAATGCAAAAGCGGCCGAAGATAACGGAGCATCTTTAATTATTGTCCATGCCCGTACAAAGATTGACAGGTATTCGGAAAATCCTGATTGGGAATGGCTGAAAAAAGTTAAAGATAATATTTCAATTCCCGTAATAGGCAATGGTTCAGTTTTTGAACCGGAAGATATTGTTAAAATGAAAATAGATACGGGCTGCGATTCTGTAATGGTTGCCAGAGGCGCATTGGGAAATCCTTTCCTTTTTGAAAGATACAATTCAATAGTTGAAAAAGGATTTGACCCGGGAGAACCGGATATTATTAAAGTTAGAGATACGGCAATTAGACATATTAAACTTCTTGTGCGGGACTTCGGTGAAAATAACGCACTTGACCGGATAAAGAAAAATGTTGTTTGGTACTTCAGAAAATATAACGGGATTAATAATTTTCTTGATAATATATTTTCTTTTAAGGACAGCGCCTCAGTAATAAATTTTATTTATGAGCATTCGGAAAAAATTATTAATAATTATTTTCCGGAAGAAGATTTAATTAACGTACATAAAAAATTTGAAAACAAAGTACTTTTCTGGCTGGCTGAAGAAAAGGAATTTGAACTAATTAATAAAAGTTTTGAGTAATAAAAATGTATAAAGAAATAATAATAAATTCTTCGGCATCGCAGAATAGAGTTGCAATTACCGAAGACAGCAAATTGGTAGATTTTTTTGTTGATCATCCCGAAAAAAGAAGAATGGTCGGCGATATATATTTAGGTAAAATTGCACGAGTACTTCCCGGAATAAGAGCGGCCTTTATTGATATCGGAATGAAGCATGACGCATTTCTTCATTTTTCGGATATAGGCGACAGGCTAGAAGCATTAACCGAAATGATTGATGAAGACGACAGGGATATTGATGAAGATGATGAGGATGAAAACGGCGATGTTGTCAGAAAACCGCAAGCCAAAGGAAACGAAGAGAAATCAATTCCTAAACTTCATAAAGGGCAGGATATATTAATCCAGATTATTAAAGAACCGGTTAAGGACAAAGGGGTTAGGGTTTCTTCAGCAATTTCTTTGCCGGGCAGATTTTGTGTTATGCTTCCTTTTGACAATAAAATCGGAGTTTCAAAAAAGATTTATGATTATAAAGAAAGAAGAAGACTCCGTAAAATGGCAAGAGAACTTCTTCCCGATAATTGCGGATTAATAATTAGAACTGCCGCGAAAAACCAGCCCGAAGATCTGCTGGCAGGCGATATTAAATTTCTGATTAAAACGTGGGAAGAAATTCAGGAAACCGTTAAAAAGAAAGATCCTCCTGCAAGAGTTTATAAAGACTTAAGTACAACTATAAGTGTTATTAGAGATTTATTTACGCCCGACGTAACAAAGGTTTTTATCGATTCAAAAAAATTATATAAAGAAATTAAAAGTTACCTCCAATTTTTCCAGCCCGAACTTCTCGAAAGAATTGAACATTATAAAGAAGAAGTTTCGATTTTCGAAGCATTCAAAATCGAAGAGCAGATAAAAACTTTAATGGGCAGAAAGGTTCCGCTTCCTGCAGGCGGGCATATTGTAATTGAGCATACAGAAGCAATGCATGTTGTCGATGTTAACAGCGGACGTTACGCTGCGAAAAAAGAACAGGAATTAAATTCTCTTAAAACTGATTTAGAAGCCGCGCGTGAAATTGCCCGTCAATTAAGATTGCGCGACATTGGCGGATTAATTGTTATCGATTTTATTGATCTTGAAGATGATAAAAACAGAAAGAAAATTTTTGACGAGCTGAAAAAAGAATTTAAAAAAGACAGAGCTAAAATTGCATTGCTGCCTATGACAGAATTCGGATTAATGCAGATCACAAGGCAGAGAATCCGTGAAAATATTATGCAGTCCACTCACGAAGCATGCCCTTATTGCGAAGGGACGGGATTATTAATAAAGAAATCAAACCTTATCTACGAAATTGAAGAATGGCTGAAAAGATTTAAGGTAACCGGAAAACAAAAAGCTATTATAATTCGTGTGCATCCGTCCTTAGGAAAAAAACTGAAAGAAGGGATGATTTCAACACATATAAAACTCCGACTTAAATATTTTCTGAATATTAAAATTGAGGAAACAGAAAAAATTAGTCCCCAGTCATTTAAAATTATTAATGCCAAAACTGGTGAAGATATAACTGAAGAATTAGCATAAAATATTTTTTGTAAAATTCTATCATTAAAATCAGTTTTTTTTATATTAATTTATAACCAATAAATATTATAATTGAAACGGAAGGGAATACTATGAAATTTTTTATTGATACGGCAAATATTGACGAAATTAAAGAAGCGGCGGCAATGGGAATTCTTGACGGCGTTACAACTAATCCGTCTTTAGTTTCAAAAGAAGGAAAAGATTTTAAAACTCTTTTAAATGAAATACTTAAAATTGTTGACGGACCTGTCAGCGCGGAAGTCGTTTCTACTGACTTAAACGGGATTCTGAAAGAAGCTGATGAGTTGTCAGCAATACATCCTAATATTGTTGTTAAAGTACCTTTAATAAAGGAAGGTATAAAAGCTGTTAAAGCTTTGTCGGATAAAGGAATTAAAACAAATGTAACATTATGTTTCTCTGCTTCGCAGGCATTGCTTGCGGCCAAAGCCGGAGCGACTTATATAAGCCCTTTTGTTGGAAGACTTGATGATATTAGTTCTGACGGAATGTATTTAATAGAAGAAATTATTCAGATTTATGACAATTACGGTTTTGAAACCGAGGTGCTTGTTGCAAGCTGCCGCCATCCTCTTCATGTTGTTGAAGCAGCAAAGATGGGCGCCGATGTTGCTACTCTTCCTTTTAGTGTAATTGATAAATTATTTAATCATCCTCTTACCGATATCGGATTAGAGAAATTTTTAAGTGATTGGAAAAAACAAAATAACTAGAGATGAAAATGAAAAAAACTACGCTGTTTGATGTTCATCAGAAACTTGGTGCTAAGATTGTCGATTTTGCGGGTTATCAAATGCCGGTTCAATATTCCTCAATTATCGCGGAGCACAAAGCAGTCAGAAATTCAGTTGGTGTATTTGATGTGTCGCATATGGGCGAAGTATTTGTTAGAGGTGAAAAAGCTTTTGATTTTGTGCAGTATATTACAATTAATGATGTTTCAAAATTAACCGTTGGTAAAGTTCAATATTCTGCAATGTGTTATCCCGACGGCGGAATTGTTGATGATCTTCTTGTTTACAAAATATCGGATGAAGAATATCTTCTTGTTGTTAACGCATCCAATAAAGACAAAGACTTTAACTGGATGAAAGAGAATAATATTTTCGGGGCACAGCTTAACGATGAAAGCGATGAATATTCATTGCTTGCCGTACAGGGCCCGAATTCGCAGAAAGTAATTCAGAAAATATGCGACTCGGAAATTACAATGGAATATTATAATTTCATTAAAGCAAAATGCGCCGGTGTTGATATGATCGTTTCGCGTACCGGCTATACAGGTGAATTAGGATATGAATTGTATTTTAAAGGAAATGAAACCGACGCCGAAAAAATATGGAATGCGCTTTTTGATGCGGGAAAAGAATTTGATATTCAGCCTGTTGGTTTAGGCGCCAGAGATTCATTAAGACTTGAAATGGGATATTGTCTTTACGGAAATGATATTGACCAAAATACAAACCCTCTTGAAGCGGGACTTGGCTGGATTACAAAACTTAAAAAAGAAGAAAATTTTATTGCAAAGGATGTGTTGATCAAAGTTAAAGAAGAAGGATTAAAAAGAAAATTAGTGCCTATTACTACAGAAGAAAAAGCTTTCCCTAGGCACGGTTATGATTTAACGGTTAACGGGCAGGTTGTCGGACAAGTTACAAGCGGTACAGTTAGCCCGATCCTTGAAAAACCAATTGCAATGGGATACGTAAAAACTGAATTCGCAAAAGAAAACGATACAGTTAATTTTTTTATTAGGGGAAAAGAAATTCCCGCAACAATTGTTAAACTTCCTTTTGTGAAAAAATAAAATGAAAATTAATGTACTTCTTTCACCGCATAATGTTGATGAACTCTATTTTTCGAAAAAAACTACTGTTGTAATAGATGTTCTGAGAGCTACTACAGTTATTATTACGGCTTTGGAAAACGGCGCCCGAGAAGTTATCCCCGTAATATCTGTAGATTTTGCAATGAAGGTATCCGGAAATGCATTCGGCGGACAAACTCTTCTTGGCGGTGAAAGAAATACAACTAAAATTGAAGGTTTTAATCTGGGCAATTCTCCTTCAGAATATAATAGCGAAACAGTTATAGGTAAATCTATTATATTATATACTTCAAACGGTTCAAAAGCTATTGTTAAAGCAAAATTCTCAGAAAACCTGTTTATCTGTTCGTTCAAAAATTTGAAAGCCGTTGCGGCTCATTTGGCAAAATTAAATAATGATATTGAAATATTATGCGCCGGTTCAAACGGAATGTTCTGCATTGAAGATACAGTATGCGCCGGGAAATTAATTAATGAAATTTGTGATGTTTCTAATGATGTTGAATTAACTGACGCGGCCAAAGCCAGTGTTGTTTTAAATGATTCTTCCGGAGACAGTATATTTGAAATGTTGAAAAAATCTGAGCACGGACAAAAATTAATAAGCAACGGATTTGAAGATGATTTAAATGAATGCGCCGAGTTCTCGGTATCGGATGTTATTCCATTTTATTACTCAGGTGTTATTAAAATATTTAAAGAAGAAGACAATGAATTTAAACCGGAGTAATTGTTAAATTGATTTTGTTAATTTTTTTAGCAGGACTGACTTATTGGAAAACTTATTAATTTAATTATTCACTCAATTTATTAAACGTTCTTTTGTATTTGTAAAGCTGATTATATTTTTCATTTCATGTTTATAGAATAAATTAATTTTAATATTCGTTTTAATGGCAAAAAGAAAAATAAAAAAAACAGAATCCGCGGAATCTAACTACTTCATTGTTTCGGTAGAAAAAAAGAAGAAGTTATTAGGAATATTTCTTGCGTTATTCTCATTGTTGATATTTTTAAGTATACTTTCTTATTCTAGATTTGATCAGGCAAATTTAACGTTCGGATTTACCGATCTCTTTAAAGTATTCTCATCTGATTCCGAATTTCTAAAACGAGCCGAAAGTATACATAACTGGCTGGGTATATTCGGCGCCTATATTTCAGATTTCTTTATTAATTCTACTATCGGTTATTTCGCAATTATATTCCCAGTAATTTTGTTTATCTGGGGTTATTCAATTGCCAGAAATTCCGAACATAAATTAGTAATCTATATAACAAACTTTTTAATTTCTCTCGGTGTTATCCTTTCAACATTTTTTGGCGTTTTAAGATTTGAACTTGGTGTTCTTACGGATGTAAACGAACTATCGGGTAAAGTCGGCGGATTCTTTGGCGCCGGCGTTGGCCGTTTGTTAGGCGGACTGGGAAGCATAATATTTTTATCAACACTTTTGTTTGTTTCCTTCTTTATTGTTTTCGATATAAAAATTGGTAAAATACTTTCATTTATTTCAGGTCTGTTCCGAGGCGCTTTTACCGAAGATGAAGAAGTAGAAGACCAGGACACAAAAATACAAATAATTAAACATGAAGAAGAAGCTGAAAAAGAAGGAATATTCGGAAGAAAAAATTCTAAAAAGAAAAAAACGGACAGCCTTAAACAAACAATTCAGCCCGAAGAATTTATAAACCCTGATAATGAATCTATATCTGAAATTATTCCTGAAAAAGAAACTAAAATCAGAATTATTAAACAAGATGAACCTGGGAAAATTCTTGAAGCAGAACTTGAACCGGAACCTCCGAAAACCGAAGAGTCGAAATCAGATAGCGGCAAAAAAGATAAACTTAAAAATGCAGCCGATATTGACGAACCTATAGACTATCATCAGGAAAAACATCTACCGGATCAATGGGAAGAAAAACTAAAATATAATTTCCCTAAAATTGATCTTCTTGATAAACCAGCTCAGGAAGAAATAGAAATTCCCGAAGAAGAATTAAAAAGAAACGCCGAATTATTAAAAGAAAAACTTGCCTTATTTGATATTAAAATCGAGGATATATCAGTAACTCCCGGACCGGTTGTTACTCTTTATGAGATTGTTCCGGCGCCCGGAGTTAAGATAAGTCGTATTGTAAGTTTGGAACATGATATTGCTCTGGCCCTTGCTGCAAGAGGAATTAGAATTATTGCGCCTATACCCGGTAAAAGCGCGATAGGTGTGGAAATACCAAACGCCGAAGCTTCTCCGGTTTTTGCAAGAACAGTATTAGCGAAAATTAAAGAATCCAAAGCAGAACTTCCGCTCGCATTCGGTAAAACTATTTCAGGTGATGTTTTTATTACCGACCTTGCAAAAATGCCGCATATGTTAATTGCTGGATCTACCGGCGCGGGAAAAAGTGTCGGTATTAATATGATGATTACAAGCCTCCTTTATGCTAAGCACCCATCCGAAGTAAAATTTGTGATAATCGATCCGAAAAAAATTGAACTCTCTTTTTATAAGATGCTAAATAAACATTACCTTGCCGTATCTCCTGATCTTGATGAAGAAATTATTACTAGTCCTACTAACGCTTTGCTTGCTCTTAAGGCTGTTGAATATGAAATGGAAAGACGTTACGATAAACTTGCAAAAGCAGGCGTAAGAAATATTATTGACTACAATACAAAAATTTCCGATCCTAAACGTAAACCTCAGGATACGGAAAAAATGATTCATTACAAGATGCCCTATATTGTTGTTATAATTGATGAACTTGCGGATTTAATGATTACAGCTGGAAAAGAAGTTGAAGAACCTATCGCAAGGCTGGCTCAGCTCGCGCGTGCCGTAGGAATACATCTAATAGTTGCTACGCAGCGGCCTTCAGTTAATGTTATTACAGGAACAATTAAAGCTAATTTTAGCGCTAGAGCAGCTTATCAAGTTGCAACTAAAATTGACTCGCGGACAATTCTTGATATGAACGGCGCCGAGCAATTATTAGGAAGAGGCGATATGCTCTTTTTACCAGGCGGAATGCCGAAGCCGATTCGTATTCAGAACGCATTTATTTCAACCGAAGAAGTAGAAAAAATAACGAATTTTATATATGTTCAGCAGGGTTATTCAAAACGTTATTTTCTTCCTTCAATGTTCGAAAAGAAAAAAGCAGCCGAAGGAAATTTCTTAGCCGATATCGATCCAATGTTTGAAGACGCCGCTAGGGTTATTGTACGGCATCAGCAGGGATCCGTCTCGCTTCTTCAGCGGAGATTAAAACTTGGTTACTCAAGAGCTGCCAGAATTGTTGATCAGCTCGAAGAAGCTGGTATAGTTGGCCCTTCAGAAGGAAGCAAAGCCCGCGAAGTTATAATTGAAACTGAAGAACAATTAGAAACTCTTCTAAGAGGTTTATAGTGAAGTTATTTTTTATTGTTGCAATTCTATTTATTGCAATAAATAATTATGCGTTGGATTCGTTATCGGTAATTAAAAATCTGCAGAATAAATTTAACACCGTCCAAGATTTTAAATCATCATTTAAGCAAACGACAAACAAATCATTTGACGACAGCGAGCTAACTCTATCGGGAACTTTCTATTACAAAAAAAAGAATAAGTTCAAAATAGATTTGAAAAATATTTTGTTGGTTTCAGACGGTATATCAATTTGGAATTTCGATAAAAGATTGAATAGGGTGGTAATTAATAAAATTGATGAAAACCAGTCCTTTCTAAATTTAGATGATATAATTAATAATTACCCGGAACTTTGCACTTCAAATTTGTTAAAAGAGAATTCGGATAGTAAATTTTATGCGGTAAGTCTTAAGCCAAAAAATAACAATCTGGAATTTGAATCCGCAACGTTATGGATAGATAAAAATTACATTCTTACTAAAATTAAAATATTAGATTCAAGCGGATCCGAATATTTTGTTGAATTGTCAAATATTAAATTGAATCAAAATTTAAGCGATGCTGAATTTGTATTTATTACTCCGGAGGCTTGTAAAGTAATTGACTTTAGATAATGAAAAAAAAAGTAAAATAAAACAATATACTGGATTCGGCTTGTCAATTATTTTATCAGCCGCTTTTCTTTATTTTGCGTTTCATAATATTGAACTATCCAAATCGCTCGAGCTTGTTTCCAAAGCTTCGTTTTTCTGGATTATTATTTTTATCGTAATATTTTTGCTCGCCCCTGTTGTAAGAGCCTACAGGTGGAAATACATGATTCATTCAATTAAACCGAATGCTTCACCTTTTAATCTCTTCGGCGCGACTATGATCGGATACGGTATTAATTGTGTTATACCGCGTCTTGGTGAAATTTACAGAGCATTGTTTTTGGGCAGGTGGGAAAAACTTTCGCGTACGTCTATGTTCGGTACTGTAATTGTCGAAAGAGTGCTTGATGTGCTGGCTTTATGGTTCTCGGTGTTAATAAGTGTAACTATCTATTCGGGCGATCTTTATAAAGAAGTACCTTGGCTTGAATCCGCAATATTTTTGGGATTCGCTGCTCTTTTTTTTGTGATTGCATTTATTGTTTTACTCGTTTGGCAGAAAGAAAAATTTTATCTGATTACTTTAAAACTAGTAAGCAAAATATCCCGAAAAGCCGCCGATAAATTATCATATATTTTTAATATGCTCATTGACGGATTCGCAAGCATTAAAGGATTCAAAAACTATTTTCTTACAATATTTTTAACTGTTGTTGTTATGCTGGTTTACGGATTAAACTCTTTTGTCGGGTTTTACATGCTTAACATGAATGAAATGCAGACAGTTACTTTTGGCACTGCTTGGATCGTTATGACTATCGCCGCATTCGGTATTGTAATTCCTACTCCCGGAGGAACCGGTTCTTATCATTTTATTGTAATTTCAGTCCTTACAAATTTATTTTTCTTCGATGAAGAAATTGCTTCTGCATACGCTATTCTTACTCATTTCATTTCATATTTTGTTTTTATTTTATCAACAGTTTTCTTTATATATTTTATTAATAACAGACACGTGTCCGAAGGAAATAAAAAAGAAACATTATTTAGTGTGCTAAGATTTAATCCGGATGAAAAATGAAAAAAATGTATTTCTTAGTTCTACTACTTATATGCACCAATTTAAATGCGCAAGTCGAGCTTACAGCCGGAATGGGTATTGGGTTTGTTAATAATTCCTCCGTTGAAGATTATGTTAACGTAAATTTTGCTCAGAACGGAAACAACCTAAGTACATTTAATTCGGCAATCGATTTTTATATTGAAGGGAGTTATGCAATTTCGGAATCCTTTCAGCTTGCATTGGAATATGACATGATGTTTTTTTCATATACCGATATACAAAATTTATCGGGCAATTATGAGCTAAGTTACGATCATCTTAAACCGTCCTTGATAGCCTATTATGTTATAAATGGTTTTGGCTATAATTTTAAATTCGGCGGCGGAGGCGGACCACGATTTATTAAACTTGATGAAAAACTTCCATTTATAAGAAATCATACAACCTATAATTCAAACGGATTCGGGCTACTTCTAAAAGCGCAAGGCAATACACTTCTCGGGGGAAATTTTTACGCCAATATTGCCGCCGATATGCGTTATGATATTGCCGGAGAACCGGAAGCAAACGGGAAAAAACTTTATAATAACGCTCTACAGGAAAATGTAAATATAAATTCACTTTCATTCGGAGTTAAACTGGGCGTAACATATATTTTTTAAGAGGTAATTTTGAGCATTATTGAAGCTGTATTACTTGGTATTATACAGGGTCTTACGGAATTTCTCCCGATCAGCAGTACCGGTCATCTTACGGTTGCCGGAAAATTAATGGGATTAATATCTGATAAAAATCCGGAACATTGGACATCATTTATTGCTGTTGTCCAGCTAGGCACACTTTTGGCGGTTCTAATTTATTTCTGGAATGATTTATGGGATATACTGATAAACTTTCTTAAAGAAAATTTAATTGAGAAAAAGAAATTCCGTGAGCAGGGAAATAATTCCAAAATGGGCTGGTATATTATTATCGGTTCAATTCCGGTCGTTATAATCGGATTAGGATTTAAAGATTTTATTGAAGGTGCTTTTACAAAAAATTTATATGTGATTGCCACTAGTCTTATTGCACTTGGAGTAATATTAGGACTAGCAGAAAAAATCGGAAAGTTTGAAAAAGAATTAAATGAGCTAACTTGGAAAGATTCATTAATAGTGGGTTTTGCGCAAGCGCTTGCTCTTATACCTGGTTCGTCGCGTTCGGGAACTACCATTACCGCTGGATTATTTCTCGGATTTAAAAGAGAAACCGCCGCAAGATACTCTTTCCTTTTAAGCGTACCCGCAGTACTGGGAAGCGGGCTGCTTGAATTTTATCAATCGCTTGAATTTATTGATTACGGCGGAATTATTAATTTGATTGCCGCAACAGCCGCTGCAGGAGTTACAGGTTATCTAACAATTGAGATGCTGCTTAGATTTTTAAGAAAAAATACTACCTTTGTTTTTATTTTTTACAGGATAATAATCGGCGGGTTGATTTTAATCCTATTGTATAATAATATTATTTTACCATAAGATTTACATTCCCCTGATTATGTATTTATATATTATTTTTTTTTGAATGAATGTAATAAACGAATTAAGATTCATTCATTCGAATGTTTTTAATTTTCGTAGTAAGCTTTTATTATAAGATGTAAATTTTATCGCCCAAATTTTAGGAGGATCTTAAATGCTAAAAAAAATACTATTATTATTGTTTACGCTTACCATTATTTCATGCAGTAATAATGAAACTGAAAAAAAACAACCCGAAGAAAAAAACATATCAAATAATAATAAAGAGGCTAAATTGGAAGAATTATTAAAATTAAATGAAAACGAAATGCTTGTTGCTGTAATTAAAACAGGAATGGGTACAATGGAAATAGAATTATACCCGAATCAAACTCCGAATACTGTAAAAAACTTTGTTGGACTTGCTACTGATAATTATTACGACGGAATAACATTCCATAGGATAATTGAAAATTTTATGATTCAAGGCGGCGACCCTACAGGTACCGGTTCGGGAGGTGAAAGCTATTTTGGAGGTTCATTTAAAGATGAATTTAATCCTTCGCTGATGCACGATAAACCTGGTGTTTTATCAATGGCAAACGCCGGACCAAATACTAACGGAAGCCAATTCTTTATTACGCTTGTTCCAACTCCCTGGCTAAACGGCAAACATACAGTATTCGGACAAGTTATAAATGGCATGGATGTTTTACAAAGTATAGGCAAGGTTAAAACTTCAAAACCTTACGACAAACCTTTAAATGAAGTTGTAATGGAAAGCGTAACAATTGAAAAAAGAGAAAAAAAATAATTAATAAATGAAGCAAAAAGAATTTTTTACATCCCGCTGGGGATTGATACTTTCAGCTCTAGGAATTGCCGTTGGTACAGGCAACATATGGCGATTCTCAAGAATTGTGGCTCAAAACGGCGGGGGTTCTTTTCTTATTCCCTGGGTAATATTTCTTTTAATTTGGTCGATACCATTAATTATTGCCGAATTCGCGATCGGTAAATCGACAAGATTTGGTCCTATAGGCGCAATAGCAAAAACGGCGGGTAATAAGTTCGCATGGATGGGCGCTTTTATTGCGGTTGTTACCACGGCAATTATGTTTTATTACAGTGTTGTTACCGGATGGTGTATAAGATATTTTGTTTCTGCGATTTCAGGCAATTTGTTTAATACAACTGATCATCTTGAATATTGGAATGTATTTTCGCAAAGTTTATTTCCGCTATTATACCATTTTATTGCAATGCTTATCGGGGCTTTTATTATTTACCGCGGAGTTGTAAATGGTATTGAAAAAACAAATAAATTTCTTGTTACTTCCTTATTGATAATACTGTTAATCCTTTTATTCAGAGCTGTTACTTTGCCAAATGCTTTTGAAGGTATAAAATATTTTTTTACTCCTAAACTTGAATACATATTAGATTACAAAGTTTGGCTAAGCGCACTTACTCAAAACGCCTGGGATACAGGGGCAGGCTGGGGACTAATTTTAACCTATGCTGTTTATATGAAAAAAAATGAAGACATTTCATTAAATGCCGCGCTTATTGGTTTTGGAAATAATTCGGTATCGCTTATTGCCGGAATAACAATATTCTCAACTGTATTCGCGTTAAGTTCGGTTGATGCTATGACGCAGATTTCTCAATCAGGTCCAGCAAATACAGGATTAACATTTATATATCTTCCTTTATTGTTCAGTAAAATCTCATCCAGTTTGTTGGTTAATACATTTTTCGCCGGAATATTTTTTCTGGCATTGTCATTTGCGGCAATGTCTTCGCTTATTTCTATGATGGAATTATCAACAAGAACATTTATTGATTTCGGACTTAATAGAAAAAAGGCCATAGCGGTCGTTGGCTTAATGGGATTTATATTCGGGATTCCGTCGGCGTTAAATATGGATTTTTTCACTAATCAGGACTGGGTGTGGGGAGTGGGATTAATTTTAAGCGGCGCATTTATTTCATTTTCTATAATTCGTTACGGAGTTGATAAATTCAGAACGGAAATTATTAATGCCGAGGGGAGTGATATTAAAATCGGGAAATGGTATAATTTTGTAATCGCATTTTTAATCCCTTTTCAAGTTGTGGTATTGTTAACATGGTGGCTTGTTTCTTCGGCATCATGGGACCCTGAATGGTGGAACCCATTTCATGTTGAAAACGCCGGAACCTGCTTGTTTCAATGGGGATTGGTGCTTGCCTTGTTTATAACTATAAATAAAACACTTGTAAGAAAAACAGTTATTTAAGTATGAAATTAGAAGGAATTATAACATTATTTGTAGTTGCCGGAATTGTCTGGGGCGGATTATTTTATTTTTTATATAACGCAGTAAAATTTGAACGGAATAAAAAATCGGATGAGTAATTCAAAACCATTAATCCCGTCAATACACGATATTCAGAAGTATCTTAAAGAAGAAACCTTACTCCCCGTTTACTTTTTATTCGGAGATGACTCATATACAATTGATCAGACAATTAAAACTATACAGAAAGAAACGGACAAATTTATATCTTCAGATTTTGACAAGGAAGTGATTAACGGTGAAAAAGGTTATTCTGTTAACCAGGTTGTTGATCTCGCATCCTCTTTCCCGTTCGGTTCAGGGAAAAGAATTATTATTGTAAAAAATTTTGAAAAACTTTCCGATAGAAAATCTATTGAAACCTATTTAGCAGGTCCTGCCGATTTTACAATTCTTGTTTTGGCTAATTACGGAAAAGTTACGGAGTTTCTTAAAGAACCTTACAAAACAATGCTGAAGAAAAATTACCTGTTCGAAGCTAAAGAATTGCGCGGAGATGAATGGGTGCACTGGATTGTAAGACAGGCTAAAAAAGAAAAACTAATTATTTCATTGGACAATGCACAAATACTTGTTGATACAGTTGGGGAAGAAAAAGGTCTGCTCGAAATGCAGATGACAAAGTTTTATGATTTTCTTGGCGAAGGTAAAGAAATTACAAAAGAAATTATAGAACGGCTTACTTCTTCAACAAAAGAATTTACGATTTTTAACCTGCAGGACTCGTTAGGAAAAGGCGATAAACAAAAATCATTAAAAATAGCTTATAACTTGATTGACAGCGGCGTAGAACCTGTATTTATAATTTCAATGCTTACAAAATTTATTACCACGTTAGCTCAAATTTTGGATTTGATGAAAAAAAGAACCCCGGATAATGAAGCCGCAAAAGAAGCCAACGTATCTTATTATTATTATATAAATTGTAAAAAAGCTAAATTCTTTTTAGCCGATTCCAGGCTGCTTCAAGCTGCGAGAGCCTTACTGAATGCGGATATTACTTTAAAAACTACATCAATCGATTCTAAAACCTTAATTGCTGTTCTTATAACCGAAATGACAACACAAGAAAACATTTAAATAAATTTGATTTTAGCTTTATGAATAACTAAAATTGATTAAAAATTTTTGAAACCTTTTATAATTATCCGAGTATAAAACACATTGAATCAGAACCTTAATAATCTTACAGACGAAGAACTGATTAAAGTATTTCAAGACAGCAATACTCTTGAAGCTTATGAAATTTTAGTGAAAAGGTTTAAAGATCCTTTAACAAATTTTGTTTACAGATTTGTCGGCGACCGAGACGCATGTACCGATATTGTTCAGGATACAATGATTAAATTTTATCTGAATAAGGACTCTTATAAATCTTTCGCTAAATTTTCTACATGGATTTATACAATTGCCGGCAACCTTGCTAAAAATGAGCTGAAAAGAAGAAGAAGAAGAACAATTCTTTCTCTTACAAATGATGATGAAGATAGAACAATTCAAATAGAAGATAAAAAATTTGTAGCTCCCGATAGAGCGGCCGACAGTGAAATAAAAGGGGAGATTGTTCAAAAGGCATTAATGAAGGTTAAACCCGTTTACAGAGAAGTTGTGGTGCTTAGAGATATAGAAGGATTGTCATACGAAGAAATAGCCGAAATAACAGGTCTTTCTATCGGCACTGTAAAATCAAGAATTAATAGGGGCAGAACCCAACTTCAACATTTATTAAAAGACATATATAATTAAGGATGCTTATGGAAGAAAAAAACTACAATTTTAACGATGAAGACCCACGTTTTAAAGATTTAACAAAAATGCTTCAAGATCTTCCTAAAGTTACGGCCGACGATAATTTTGAATTTAATCTTCTTACAAAAATCCAAAACGGAAATTATAATGCGGCCAAATTTAAAGAAAACAAGATTGGATGGGCATGGATTTACGCTCCCGCTACTGCCTTGGTTTTTTCCGCGGTTTTGATTTTCTTTGTCTTTAATCCCGAATATGAAGATTTTGATAATCCGCTTTTAACAAATCCGCCTCTGAGAACAGCACTTATCTCAAATATTCCTGATACAATGATAATTAATTCTACATCTGGAATAGCTGAGAATAATTTATCGCCAAATCAAAAATCTTCTGCTTCAATTAAATCAAAAGAAACAGAGAATTCATATGTAGCTGTTTTTCAGCCGAATGATGTGGTGATAAAGGAGAAAATACCATATCCGTTTGAACAAGGTGTTGATCTTGATAATTATGTCGGACAAAACGGTTTGCAGGGTCAAAGCAGATCTCAGCTTGCAGCTTATGGGAACTATTTCGATTTTGACGGTTTTTTGGTGAGAAAAAACCTTAATAAGGAAAAGGCTATGCTTGAAAAAGCAAGACTTGATTCCTTGCAGAAAGCCCAAGAAACAGAATAAATTAAATAAAAAGAGATGTTTTTCGGAAAATATTTGTTTTTAAAGACATCGATTATTATATTCTATGTCTAAATTTTTGAGGAAAAGGAAGTTATGAAACAAGGAATTCACCCAAACTATAGACCTGTTGTTTTTCAGGATGTATCCGTTGACTATTCATTTTTAACTCGTTCTACTGTTGAAACAAAAGACACGATTGTATGGACAGACGGGAAAGAATATCCTTTGGTAAAATTAGAAATTTCTAGCCAATCGCATCCGTTTTTTACAGGTAAACAGAAAATTCTTGATTCTGCAGGCAGAGTTGAAAGATTTAATAAAAAATACTCTAAAAAATCTGCACAATAAAAAATTTAAATTCTTAAAAAGCTGCTAATCATTTCTGATTGCAGCTTTTTTTGTTTTAAAAAGAATCATAAATTATTATTGCTTACTTTCCTTTAATAAATGATCGACAATCTTTTTATCAAAATAGTTTTATTTTTTTTATCTTACGGTTGATAATAAATTACAGAATTTCCCGGATATTGAATATATGGATGAAGTAAAAGATTATAGCGGACTTAACCTATACCAGGGTGTAAGAGGGGTTGCAGTTAAAGTCCTTAATAGAATTGACAGAACGGATGCGTACCTTGATAAAATGCTCGAAATTGAATTGAAGAATTCCGACTTTAGCGGAGCGGATAAATCGTTGCTTTTTGAAATTGTTCACGGCGTAATTAGATGGTTGGGAAGAATTGATTGGATTCTTACCGGTTTCTATAAAGGTCAGTTCTCCAAATGTATTCCAAATGTTAAAAACGCCATGCGCGTTGCACTTTATCAAATACTCTTTTTAGATAAGGTGCCTGAATACGCGGCGGTTAATGAAGCTGTGGATTTTGTGAAAAAAATTCAAGGACAAAAATCCGCCGATTTAACAAACGCTGTTTTAAGAAATATTATTAGAAGTAAGGAATCAATTCGTTATCCTAAACCCGAAGATGATTTAATAGGGTATCTTGCCGCATACTATTCTCATCCAACATGGCTTGTAAAAAGATGGATTAAACAATTTGGCGAAGATTTTACTAAAGAACTTTTAATTGCGAATAATAATAAACCAGGACTAACCCTGCGTGTTAATTCTTTAAAAACTAATCATGAAGAATTTAAATCTCTTCTTAAAAAAGTCGATCTTAAATTTCATGACGGAAGTTATAACAAGGATTTTATTCGTCTAACGAATTTAACTAACATTGCGGATTGGGAATATTTTGCAAAAGGATATTTTGGTATTAACGATGAAAGTACCGGTTTTGCCTGCAGATTATTGGACCCTAAACAGGGTATGAAGGTTCTTGATTTATGCGCGGCTCCCGGGGGTAAAACTTCTTATTTGTCTGATATTATGCAAAACACCGGGACTATTGTTGCGGTTGACAAATTTGAAAGCAGACTTAAGATTTTGGAATCCAACCTTAAAAGAATGGGCGCAAAAAATGTTGAATCGCAAGCTGTTGATGCTTTTGAATTAAATATTGAGGAAGAGGAAAATAAATTTGATAGAGTATTAATAGATGCCCCTTGCTCTGGACTAGGAACACTTACGAAAAAACCTGATATCAAATGGAAACGTGACCTGGGAGAGATAAGAAAACTTGCTGAAATTCAATTGAGATTATTAAAAAAAGGCGCTTCACTTTTGAAGAAAAACGGGATTTTGGTTTATAGCACGTGCACTATTGAACATGAAGAAAATTTTGATGTAGTTTCTCAATTTTTAAATGATAATCTTGATTTTAAATTAATAAAAGCAAACGGACTATTTGACGAAAATCTATTGGATGCCAACGGATGTATTCAAACTTTTCCTCATACACATTTGATGGACGGAGTATTTGCAGCCAAAATAGAAAGAATTAATTAATTTAATAATTAAACCTAGATTAAAATGCCTACTGAATCAATCAAAAAACTTGCCGATGAATTCAAAAGCCATCGGGAAAAGAAAGAGATTTCACTACAATTAATCCATAATAGAACCAGAATAGATATTAAATACCTTCGCGCAATTGAGGAAGGCAACTTTGATGTTATGCCTCAGGTTTACCTGCGCGCTTTTATTAAAGAATATGCGAAATCAATTGAACTTGATCCCGCGGAAACAATAAAAAAATATGAAATGGCTATTGCGGGAAATTATGGTATTGAAACAACTCGTGACGAGGAAGGAGAAAAATCTAAAAAAGAAATTAAAAGTGAAATTAAAAAATTAATCTATACTTCCGAAAATTTAAAAGGACCTGAAGATTCAGTCCCGCAGAAAAATAATAATTTGCTTATCGGTATTGTAGCGGTTGCATCTGTAATCATTTTGGCGTTGGTAATATATATAATAAGTAATAACTCGGAACCCGAAATACTAAAAGAAAATCAATATCAGGATGTGCTTGAAGAATCGAAAGAAAGATTTGAAGCGCCTTCCGAAGAAATTGTTCCGGCCGAAAAAGTTGACAGCATTTCGCTAAAAATAACTACAGTTGATACTTCGTGGATTAGAATATTAGTTGACGGAAAAGACGAACAGGAGTATATACTTAAACCGCAAAGAGAAAAAGATTTTAAAGCTGCGAGAGAATTTAAATTATTAACTGGAAATGCCGGCGGATTAGTTTTAATATTAAATGGAAAGAAATTGGATTTCGATAATCCGCCGGGCGCAATCCGTAATTATTTAATAAATAGAAAAGGCATTCAAACATTAGAAAGCTCTCCGGTTAAAAGTAAATGAGTAACACCGCAAAAGAGAAAATTGAAATTCTCAGGAATAAAATTCGGGAACATGATTATAATTATTATGTGCTCGCTAACCCATCTATAAATGATTACGATTACGACAAGCTTTATAAAGAATTAGAAAATCTTGAGAATGAAAACCCGAATTTGATTTCACCCGATTCGCCTACTCAAAGGGTTGGATCCGATTTAACAAAGGTATTCAACTCTGTTGAACATAAAATTCCTATGCTGAGTCTGTCAAATTCATACAGCGAAGAAGAATTGATAAATTTTGACAGAAGAGTTAAAGAGGGACTCCCGTCAAATGAAGTTGTTGAATATGTAGCTGAATTAAAAATAGACGGTGTTTCAGTTTCTCTTAAATATGAAAACGGAATTCTTAAAACAGCTGCGACACGCGGAGACGGTTCAACCGGAGAAGAGGTTACAGCAAATGTTAAAACTATTCGCTCCGTTCCGCTTAAGGTGAATTTAAGCAACACGGACAATTATAGTCTCATCGATTTTGAAGTTCGCGGCGAAATTTATATGGAAGTGGAAGCTTTCAGAAAACTGAACGAAGAACGCGAATCCGAGGGAGAAAAATTATTTGCTAATCCCCGTAATTCTTCGGCCGGAACTATAAAAATGCAGGACCCTAAAATTGTTGCTAAACGACCCCTTGATATATTTGTTTATTCACTGCTCTCCGTGAATACATCTTTTAATACCCAATTTGAAAACTTAAAAGTATTGGAAAAACTGGGATTTAAAGTGAATTCTAATTACAATCTTTGTAATAATATAAATGAGGTTCTTCAATATTGTAATGCATGGGAAACTAAAAGAGAAAAACTTCCGTATGAAATTGACGGAGTTGTGATTAAGGTTAATTCTATTAAACAGCAGCAGATATTGGGCAGTATTGCGAAATCGCCCCGCTGGGCAATAGCATATAAGTTTAAAGCTAAACAGGCGGAAACATCGGTAAAGGAAATTAGATGGCAGGTCGGTCGTACAGGAGCCGTTACGCCGGTCGCGGAGTTTGAACCGGTTCTGCTTGCGGGTTCTACGATAAGCCGGGCTACTCTTCATAACATCGAGGAAATCCAAAGAAAAGATATTCGCCGTGGAGATTCGGTCCTAATCGAAAAAGGAGGAGATGTAATTCCCAAAGTTGTTTCGGTAATTCTTGATAAAAGGAAAAAGAACAGTCCGCTTACATTACCTCCGGATAAATGTCCGGTTTGTGCTTCGCCGTTATACAAGCCTGAAAACGAAGTTATGATATATTGCGAAAATAATTTGTGTCCTGCAAAAGTAAAAGGGCAAATTCAGCACTTTGCCGCCCGCAACGCAATGGATATTGAAGGACTTGGCGAGTCTTTAATTAATCAGTTTGTCGATTTGGGTTTCCTAAATTCTTATGCTGATATTTATGAATTAATAAATCACAAAGACAGATTAATAGAGATAGAAAAATTAGGTGAAAAAAGTGTTTCTAATTTAATTGAGGCTATCGAAAAAAGTAAGGAAAAACCGTTTCCTAAAGTACTGTTCGCTTTGGGAATAAGATATGTTGGTATTGGAGCTGCTCAAAAATTGGCTGAGCATTTCGAATCTATTGACAATTTGATGAAAGCAGGCATTGAACAAATTGAAGAAGTCCATGATATTGGTCCGAGTGTAAGCGCAAGTTTAAATAGTTTTTTTTCTATTCAAAAAAATATTCAGACAATTGATAAATTGAAAAAAGCCGGGTTAAAGTTTATTTCCGAAAAAAAGGAAAAAGTATCAAACCTGCTTGACGGAAAAACATTCATTATAACGGGAACACTTTCTATTTCTCGGGAAGAAATGAAGGATAGGATTATTAGCAGCGGTGGCAAGGTTACTTCGAGTATAAGCAAAAACACAGATTATGTGCTTGTCGGAGAAAATCCCGGTTCAAAATTTGAAAAAGCACAGAAGCTGGGAGTTAAAATTATTTCTGAAGATGAATTCTCAAAACTAATTGAGAAAAACTAAAATGTTTGAATCAATAAAAAAAAGAATCGCGAAATATCTTATAATAAAAAAATTTACAAGCGGTTCCGGTGAAGTGAATTTTAATAACTTCTTTAAAGAATCGCTGAGCTTTTTAATTATAATGCCTTCGAACGAGCATGATCTTAATTTTACATTTGAAATTCTTAAATATTTGGAAACGCAAAATAAAAATGTAACAATACTTTGCCAGGCTGTTCGGGTAAATACAATTCCTCAAAAAGATAAATATAAAATTATCTCATACGAGATTACGGATATATCAAAATTATATCTGCCGATGAAAGAATATTTGGACAAACGCGAAAAGAAAACATTTGATATTATTATGGATTTAAATCGTGAAGAAAATCTCTTCTGCAGTGCAATGTCCAATTATTATAATTCTAAGTTCAGGGTCGGATTTCAAAAGGAAAATTCGGATAATTACTATAATTTTCAAATACAAAACGATGAAATAAATTCTGAAATTTCATATAGAAATTTGTTAAATTCACTTCAGATGTTTTGAACTTAGCATAATAAGTAATAAATTTAAACCATTATTTAATAATTAATATCTGCGGTAAAATGGAAGATAACATAAACTTTGAACTGAAAAGAATCGGCGATATTGGAATATTCAAATTGGACGAAAAAAGATTTGATGCTCAAATTGCCGGTTTAGTAAAAGGAGAATTTACTATTCTCATTACAGCTGAAGAAATTAAAAAGCTGGTTATCGATCTTTCGGTTGTTGAATATTGCGATAGTTCGGGTTTAAGTTCTATACTTCTTGCTTTTAGAATTCTTCAATCAAACGGCGGCTTTATAAGACTTGCCGCTCCTCAGAAAAATGTAAGAACTCTTATTGAAATTTCTCAACTTGACAGAATTCTGCCAATCTTTAATACGGTTGAAGAAGCAGTTCAAGATCTTCAAAACCTCTAGGGATAATTCGTGGACAAAAGCATCGACTTTATTATAATTGGCCTATATTTAATAGGTGTTGCCGTCTTTGGTGTTTTTGCCGGAGGAAAACAGAAATCCGTAAAAGATTATTTCCTTGGTTCAAGCTCTGTACCCTGGTGGGCCGTATGTTTTTCAATTGTTGCCGCAGAAACCAGCACACTTACCTTTATTTCAATTCCGGGTCTGGCTTATTTAACAAATTTGAATTTTATTCAAGTAACTATCGGTTATTTAATTGGAAGAATAATTATCGCGGTATTTTTTCTTCCTCAATATTATAAAGGCGAATTAAGTACTGCATACGCATATCTTGAAAACAGGTTCGGAAGAAAAACTCGCTCATTTGCTTCAGTCGTATTTTTATTTACACGTACTGCTGCCGACGGTGTTCGCCTTTTTGCTACGGCTATTCCTCTTAAACTACTTCTCGATATAAATTACCCGACTGCAATAATTATCATTGCCATTGTTACATTGCTTTATACTACAACAGGAGGATTAAAAGGCGTAATATGGGTTGATGTAATTCAAATGTTTATATATATAGGCGGCGCTTTAATTGCGGGTTATTTGTTAATTAATAATTATCTTCCCAACGGATGGCAATCTGTAGTTGATGCTGCAATTCCGGCAAATAAATTAAATTTTATAAATTTTGGTTTTGATTCCGGGATCTCTGGATTTTTTGCTCAGCCTTATACCTTAATAGGAGGAATATTAGGCGGAGCATTTTTATCAATGGCTTCGCATGGTACCGATCAGTTAATAGTGCAGAGACTCCTTTCAACAAAAGATTTAAAGAGTAGTCAAAAAGCGATAATCGGTAGCGGCATTATTGTAATATTTCAATTTATACTTTTTTTAATCGTTGGCGTAGCGCTTTATGCTTATTACGGCGAATTAAATCTAAAAGCTGATGAAATTTTTCCGAAATTTATAATTGAACAGCTGCCTGTTGGAATATCAGGAATTATTATAGCCGGACTTTTTGCAGCTGCCATGTCTACGCTTGCGGGTTCTATCAGTTCTCTTTCTTCTTCTACAATGCTGGATCTTTATAAACCATTCTCAAAATCTACAGATGATAAAAAGGATCTAAAAGTATCAAGACTATTTACTTTAATGTGGGCTGTATTATTAGTCTTATCGGCAATATTTTTTATGAATTCTTCCCGGGTAGTGGTTGAACTGGCTTTAAGTATCGCTTCATTTACTTACGGCGGTTTGTTGGGCACATTTTTACTTGGATTATTTGTTAAAAAAGCAAAACAGGAAGATGCACTTGCCGGTTTTGCCTCCGGAATTTTTATAATGATTACAGTAATATCTTTACAGTTGGTAGCATGGACCTGGTTTACATTAATCGGTGTAGCTACTACACTTTTGGTCGGTTCTTTATTAAGTTCGTTAAAAGAAAATAAGTCCAGTTAAATTTTATTAGTACCGACCAAACAACTAACAAATATTGCTGCAATATTTTAATAATTTTCATTTATTTTGTTAACCCTGTTATCACTTTATAATTATAATTATTGTTTATTTACGCGGATAAAAATGATTGGAAAAGCAGACTTAAAAAAAATTAAACTGGTTGTATTTGATCTCGACGGAACCTTACTTAATGAAAATAATGAAATTGGAATTAATTCGATTTCCCTGATTAAAAAATTGCAGATGAAAGGAGTCAATTTTTCAATTGCTACCGGAAGACTATACAGCGCAATGGTTCATCATGCCGAAACTCTCGAATTAAAAGTTCCTTTGATTACACTTGACGGCAGTATGATTAAAACAATGGATAATAATATTATATTTGAATCTTGTGTAAGTAAAAAGCATATCCGGAAAGCAATTCAGTTAGCTGACCAAAATTCGATGAATATTGCATTATGTCACGCAGACGCAATATATTACACGGAAAATAATTCAGCTATACCGAGTATTACCGATAAATTTGGTGCTGCGTTTGTAGAAGTTAAATCTTATGAAAATTATTTAAATAATACGCTTGAAATTATTATTACCGGAGATTATAAAAATAGCATTAAAGCGGTAAAAGAAAAACTTAGCTTTCCGTATTGCTGGGGGTTAAATTCCGTATATTATAAAGCTCATTCACATGATATTTATAATCTTGAAATCCGGAATCAAGGTTCATCCAAGGGCAAAGGATTAAAAAGACTAATTAGATATTTGAAAATAAAGGAATCTGAAACTGCTGTTATGGGTGACTGGTATAATGACAGATCTTTATTTGAAACAAAAGCGGTTAAAGCTGCAATACAGAATGCTGTGCCGGAAATTAAAAGAATGGCTGATTATATTACCGAAAGAAACAACAATGAAGACGGTACGGCAGAATTTTTAGAAATGATATTAAAAGCGAAAAAATAATATGGATTCCGAAGAAAAAAACAGACTTGAAACAAGTAACAGAATTAAAGTACTTTTAGTTCTTGTAACTATTATTCTTATTGTACTGATGTTTCCTAAAGGTGAATCAATAGAATCAGACGTTTCTGTCGGTACAATATGGATTCAGGATGATTTAATTGCTTCAACAACATTTGAGATTTTGAAAGATACTGAATTATATGAAAGGCAGAAGAAACAGGCTTCAGATAATATTCATATGATTTTTCAGAAAAACGATGAAATCCCTCAGGCCGTTAATGACACGTTAAAAAATTACAACAGAAGATTTTTAGATTTACTTGATCAAGCGATACTTTCGGGTAATAGCGAGCAGGTCAATATTGGATTCTTAAACCAATCTTCATTTGATACCTTTAAAAATTTAAGGAAAAGAGAAAACATTCTTTCTTCTTCTTCAGGCAAAAAAATGAAAGATGTTTTTGATATTTCATTGTTGCTTGTAAATAGAATATACAGGCAGGGACTTCTAAATATTAGCTACAGCAATATTCCGCGCGATAGTATCTCTGTCCGCGAAGGACGCATTGAAAGAATATTTCCGAGCTCACGTTTTTATGATAACATTACCGCTCAAAATTTTATTGCTAATTATTTAAGTAACTATTTTAGTAGAAATGAAGAATTAAACGGCGCGGTTAATGAGTATGTTTGGCATTTTATACGCCCCGATTATATTTATAATGACTCGCTGACAATTGAAGCAAAAAGAATTGCGGAAGACCGAATCCCTAGAAATGAGGGAATAGTTAACGAGAATGAAAGAATAGTCGCAAAGCATGACAGGATTACCAAAGATATAAAATCTAAAATTGATTCTTATAGAATTGCAAAAGGAGAAGAAACAGGTTTTTGGGGAAGGTTTGCACAAAACCTAGGTAAGTTTCTTCACATTATTGCGATATTAACCCTGTTTATAATTTATATCTATCTTTTCAGAAAAAAAATATATAATGATAATTTTAAAATACTTTTAATCGCAATAGTTATACTATTTGTAAATTCTATTGCCTTTTTAGTTTTCCGGATTGAAGTTAATCTGCCCGTTGAAATGTTGGTTTTTGTGCCGGTTGCATCAATGCTCTTAACCATAATTTTTGACTCGCGCGTCGGGTTTTATGCAACAATTATCGTTGCTTTAACTGCAGGCGCCTTAAGAGGAAATGATTATGTCTTCGCGGTTATGAATATAGTCGCCGGCGGACTTGGAGCTTATACAGTCCGCGATATAAAAAATAGAAATCAAATCTTCCGTTCATTCTTTTTTATTTTATTGGGATATGTTATTAGCATTGCCGCGTTCGGACTTGAAAGTTTTGAATCGATTGATAAACTTTTAATTCAAGCGGGGTTTGCTGCCGTAAACGCTTTATTCAGCGCTGTGTTAACATACGGGTTAATTATTTTCTTTGAAAGAATATTTAAAATTACCACCGATTTAACCTTACTTGAATTGTCAGATTTTAATACTCCGTTATTAAAACTGCTGGCTCAAAACGCCCCCGGTTCTTTTACGCACTCAATGACAATTGGATCTATGGTTGAAAATGCAGCCGCGGAAATAAATGCTAACCCGATACTTGCGCGTGTGGGTGCATACTATCATGATATCGGCAAAACAATTGAACCCGAGGTATTTGTTGAAAATCAGCTCGATAATAAAAACCTGCATGAAGAACTAACTCCCGAAAAAAGTGCTGAATTAATTATTAATCATGTAAAGAAAGGAATTGACCTTGCTAAGAGTTATAATCTTCCTAAAGAAATCGTAGATTTTATTCCAATGCATCACGGAACAATGAGCGTTTCTTATTTCCATGAAAAAGCCAAAGAAAAATACGGAGAAGAAAATGTTAATATTGAAGATTACCGTTACCCCGGTCCTAAACCAAATTCAAAAGAAACAGCTTTGATAATGCTTGCAGATGCTTGTGAATCTACAGTGCGCTCAATGACTGATCCCGAAGTTAATAAAATTGAAAATGTAATTAATAATCTTTTTAAAATTAGAATTAATGACGGGCAGCTGGATAATTCTCCGATTACTTTGAGAGATTTAAAACGTATTAAAGAGATATTTTTGAAAACTCTTCTTGTACAGCATCATAAAAGAATTCGATATCCCAAACAAGATGAAATTGAGAACGGCAGTTCCGATAAATAATGCAAGACTTCTTAAAAGAATATCTAAGCGTAATTAAGCTTGAAAAAAATCTGTCCGATAATTCCGTTGCTTCTTATGGAACAGATTTAAATAAATTTTTGGAATTTATAGAAGAAAAAAAAATTAAAGATTGGAACAATGTTAATTCAGATCTTATTGTTTCGTTTTTTCAAAATCAGAAAGAAGAAGGAGTTGGTTCTTCAACAACGGCTAGATATTTATCTTCTCTTAAAGGTTTCTTCAAATATCTGTTCAAAAATAAATATGTTGAAAAAAACCCTGCGGAAAACCTGTCTTCAACTAAAATCTCAAGAAAACTTCCAGCTGTTTTATCTGTAAATGAAATTGATAAAATATTGGACCTGCCCGACATTAACAATAAATTAGGTTTGAGAGATAAAGCTGTATTGGAAATTTTATACTCTTCGGGGCTGCGGGTTTCGGAATTAATTAACTTAAAGATAAGCGACTTATTTTTTAACGATGAAGTTATAAGAGTATTGGGCAAAGGTTCAAAACAAAGAATTGTGCCCATTGGTAGCAGCGCAATTAAATGGTGCCGGGAATATTTAATGAAATCAAGGATTTATTTAGAGAATAAATCCAAAAGCCGCAACTTTGTTTTTCTCAATTCCCGGGGAACAAAACTATCGCGTATGGGCGTATGGAAAATTGTTGATAATTATACCAAAGAAGCCGGTATAGAAAAAGAAGTGCACCCGCATACATTCCGCCATTCTTTTGCAACTCATTTGCTGGAAGGAGGGGCTGATCTACGTGCAGTGCAGGAAATGCTTGGACACGCAGATATATCAACAACTCAAATTTATACGCATATTGATAGAGAGTATATAAAACAAGTTTATAGAGATTTTCATCCAAGGGAAAAAGAAGATGCCTGATATTCAAGTTAGTGAGCGCCTTATTTCATTTTTATACTTTCTACCTATATTTTTTGTGTCGTTAGCTGTCCATGAATTTGCGCATGCATATACCGCAAATAAAAAAGGAGATTCAACGGCTAAAGATCTCGGACGTATGACATTAAACCCGTTAAAACATATTGATCTTGTAGGCAGTGTTCTTATGCCTATTATGGCGTTTGCATCGGGATTTGCATTAATCGGATGGGCTAAACCTGTTCCTGTAAACAGAAATAATTTTAAGGATCCGCTTAAAGACGATGCTTTGGTTTCTGCAGCCGGGCCAATATCAAATTTTGTTCTTGCAGTATTATTCTTTTTATTTTTTGCCTTAATTGATAATTTAATTCCGGATGGTTTTGAATTAATAAAAAATGTTTTATGGTTCGGCGTGTTTTTTAACATATTTCTTTTCGCTTTTAATTTATTGCCCTTTCCTCCTCTTGACGGTTCGCACATATTATATGATTTATTTCCTAACAAATATACCGCCAAACTGTTAAGTCTGGGTTTTTACGGGACTTTCATATTATTTTTATTTATATATAGTCCGTTATGGGATTATTTTTTCTCCGTCGTAAATTATATATTAAAAATGTTTCTTTATATAAAGAACATCGCGTGAAAAAAAAGAATATTAAAAAAAGTTTATTGTATCTTCTTGCTTTAATTTTTATCTGGTCCTGTTCGGATAACAGCAAAATTAATTATGTAATACCAAAACCTTATTCGATCAGGATAAGTAATGAATTAAATATTTATCAGGCCGACTCATTAAAAAATCAACTCAAAAGTATAATTCCCGATTCGCTATTTCTAATTAACGATGATGACTTTTACACAATAAATATAGGATATTTTAACTCTTCGTTATCGGCGGGAGAAAAAGCCTTTAATTACTTCTGCGATTCTTTAATTGGCGAGTATTCAATTTATTACGGC